>ERZ808262.84-NODE-84-length-77768-cov-16.960869_pt1 | contig 77768 bp, 65 predicted proteins | sample MGYA00520895_ERZ808262 | MGnify/ENA primary metagenome ERZ808262 (study PRJEB31516, sample SAMN03275588) | gut metagenome | biome: mammalia-associated habitat; material: feces | host: Papio cynocephalus | place: Kenya | collected 2012-08-02 ...
AAATGGGTCATCCTCAAGATGTCTATAAAGATCCTCATAATTTATTTGTTGCTAAGTTCTTAGGTAATCCTCCTATTAATGTTTTTAAGGGATTTATTAAGAATAATTCTATTTATATAGGTAATGAAAAAATTGTGCATATTAGAACAGATGTAAAAACACTTAAGGATGGTTCTTGTTATGTTGGTATTCGTCCTGAAGGTTTTATTTATGATTCTGATAAGGTTAAAAAAGTTTTAACACTCAATGTTGAATCTATAGTAACTATGGGTAAGGATACTTCTCTAGTTTGTTCTAATCCAAATTTTGTTGGTGAAAGTATTAAGGTAGTTATTGATTCTGATTTTGATGTTAAATTGGGAAATGTTACTTTCGGAATTAAACCTAATAAGATGTTTGTCTTTGATGGTGAAACTGAAGAAAGAATTTATTTAAAGTAATTATGGAAAATAAAAACAATTGGAAAGCTTGGCTTTATCTTGCACCTGTATTAATTTTAATGGCTATATTTACTTTCTTCCCATTGATTAATACTTTTGTTATCTCTTTCTTGAAAGATTATAATTCTTCTACTGGTGCATCTAGTGGCTTTACTTTCTCAAATTATGGTGTTGTTTTAGGACTTATTCCTCGTTTGGAAGGTGGATCTTTAGATAAAACATTTTTATCTTTTAGTGGACCTTCAGCTTTAACTAATACTTTACTTATTACTTTTGTTACTGTTCCTATTTCTGTTGTTATTTCTTTAGTTATTGCAATTTTAATTAATAATATTAAATTTTTACAAAAGTTTTTACAAACTATATTCTTTATGCCTTATGTTACTAACATTATTGCTGTTGGTATGGTTTTTTCTATTTTGTTTTCTTTAAATGGTCCTATTAATAAAATATTTGGTTCTCCTACAGATTGGATTGGTAAAAATGCTACTTGGGGTAGCTGTATGTTTGTTTTATGTTTATATATTATTTGGACCGCTTTACCTTATAAGATTTTGATTTTCTTATCTGGCTTGCAAGGAATTGATAAGCAGTATTATGATGCGGCTAAAATTGATTCTACTGGAAGAGTAAAAACTGCTATAAAGATTACTATGCCTTTACTTTCTCCTCAAATTTTATATATTACTATTACTTCATTTATTGGAGCTTTTAAGGAATATAATGCTGTAATTGGTTTACTTAATAGAAATTCTTCTATTCCATCTAGTAATGTTCCTGATATGTATACTGTTGTTTATTATATTTATGACAAGATTGAAGGTGGAAATACTCAGTTCCAATATGCTTCTGCCGCTGCTGTAATTTTATTTATAATTATTTTGTTATTTACTTTTGTTCAAATGGCTGTTGCTAAAAAGAAGGTGGTTTATTAATATGGCTAAAGTAGCTAATATTACAACTAAATTAAATTTGATTGTTCCAGGTAAAAAGGTTTCTGTTAAAGAGACTGAAAAAAGAGATTTTATTATTAAAATTTTTGTTAAGGTTTTTAGTTATTTGTTTTTAATAGTTTCCGCTATTATTGTTATTTTTCCATTCTTTTATATGATTATGGGTTCTTTTATGCAAGAAAAAGATTTGTCACTTGGAAATATTGTTCCTACTATGGGAAATATTTTTGAAAATATTGCTTATAACTATTCTGAAACACTATCGAGATTTAATTATTGGCGTTATGTAGGAAATACTTTAGTAGTTGGTCTTTCTACTTCTTGTCTTTCTTTATTAGTTACTATTTTATCAGCTTTTGCTTTTTCACGTTTGAAGTTTACCGGGCGTGAAATATTATTTACTTGTTTCTTAGCGACAATGATGATTCCTGGTGAAATGATGGTTATTTCTAATTATATTACTATGTCTAACTTTAATTTAATTGGTCATAATCAAACTACATTCCAAGCTTATACTGTTATGGTTTTACCTTTTATTGCTTCTGTATTTTATATTTATTTGTTAAGACAAAATTTCTTACAGATTCCAAATGAATTATATTTAGCTGCTAAAGTTGATGGGAAATCTGATTGGTCTTATTTGTGGAAGGTTATGGTTCCATTGGCGTCTCCTACTTTAATTACTATTTTTATTCTCAATTTTATTGGTTCATGGAACGCTTATGTTTGGCCTAAGTTAGTTACTAATGTTCAAGATAACTGGATTATTTCTGTTGCTGTTAGAGGTGATACTTTATCTTTATTAGATCCTAATGGTGTTTATATTCCACAGTCTTCTTGGCAATTAGCTGCAACTGTTTTAACAGTCGTACCGTTATTAATTTTGTTTATTATCTTTAGAAAATATATTATGCGTGGCGCTGGCCGTGCTGGTATTAAAGGCTAAAGTTAATAAAAATATAACTTATAGGAGGGAATTTAATGAATAAGTTATTAAAAAAGTCTAAGATCTTATTAGTAGGTACTGCATTACTAGGATTAGTATCTTGCCAACGTACTGAAAGCACTCAAACTGAAGTTATTTGGTGGAATAACTATCAAGTACCTGAAAATCCTGATGATGAAAAAAATAAGACTTCTTCTACTTATAAAGAGTATTATTTTGCTACTAATGTAATTAAAAATTTCGAAGCTAAACACACTGATATTAAAATCAATATGGTTTACAAAGGGAGCTATTCTGTTATTGCTAGTGAAGTTAAGAATGCACTTTCTACTGGTGGTACTCCTAATATTGCTTCTTCTTATGGTGATCCTGTTGCTGGATATTATAATGCCGGTGCTACCTTAGCTATGGATTCTTTAATGAATGATAAGGATAGAGGCTTTGGTAAAGATGCTATTGGTACTTTAAATGAAAAAGGTGAATTAACTGAAACTTTTGAAGATGATCCTGATACTACCTTAGATGATATGAACCAAGCTTATTTAAAGGCTGAAAAAGGTATGTACGGCTTTGCTGATAATAAATTCTTATCTTTACCATATTCTAAATCTGCCGAAGTCTTTGTTATTAACAAATCTGTTTTTGATTTAGAAGGTGAAGGTAAAGCTGGTATTGATAATTATAAAGAAGATGAAAAAGCTGATAAGGATTTAAAATATACTGGTTATAAAGCCCCTGTTGCTGTTAGTAGTAAGAAAAAATATTCTATTCCTACTAACTGGACTGAATTAATTACTACTGCTAGACAAATGAAAGCTGATTTCCCTGAAGCTTTTGCTAAGCAAAAAGATGCACAAGGTAACTTTATTGCTGTTCCTTTCGTTTGGGATTCTGCTCAAAATATGATCATTTCTTTACTTGAAAATATGGGTATTGGTTATACTGATGGCTCTAAGACAAATGTTGCTGATCAAATGGTTTTCTATAAGCAAAAGGATCAAGTTGCTAAATTATTAAAGCAATTAAAGGAATGGAATGATGAAGGCTTAATTGCTACTCAAGATCAATTAAGAATTACTAATGAAGCTAAAGGTTATCATGAATATTCTTCTAATTTATTTGCTAAAGGTACTATCTTTATGACTATCTCTTCAACTGCTGGTGCCAGATACTATTCTAATGATGGTTATACTGCTTCTTTCAATAAGATGCCAACTATTGATAATTCTATCTATTCTGAAGATGAAAATAATCAATTCACTCAAACTTCTAACAAGACTGATTTTAAGGTTATCTCTCAAGGTCCTTCTTTAACTTTCTTTGATAAGGGTGAAAGATCAAATAATGCTGCTTGGGAATTCTATAAGTATTTAACTAATACTGAAAATTCTGCTACTTTAGCTACTAAGACTTCTTATTTCCCAATTAGAACTTCTTCTTATAATACTAGTGCAGTTAAAGAATTACTTACCGCAGCTGATAAAGATATTAAAGATGATACTAAAAAGGCTGATAAGAATAACGCTTATTCTGGTGATGTTTTAAAGCTTAACCAAGAATATACTAAAAACGACAACTACTTCATTTCTGATGTCTTTGATAAATCTAATGACACTAGAACTGCTATTGGTAAGATGATTGATTATGTTTTCAATACAAAAGCTACTGCTGAAAACACCGTTGATCAAATTGTTTCAAAAGCTATTGAAGATGCTTGGACTGCTGTTTCTAAGTAATAAATAATTAATTCTATTTATAATTATGAAAAAGACTTGCTTATTTTGTGGTGAGGTTTTGCCAAAGGATTGTTCAATTTGCTCAAATTGTCATCATGACAACTCTAATTTTGTAAACTTAAGTGAAGAAGATACTCATCTTCTTCACCGTCAGTTACATAAAAATATTAATAGCTGTAATGATAGGAAAAACAGCGGTTTAACTTTTGTCGTAACTGGAAGTATTTTGCTTGTAATAGGCTTAGTCTTTTTATATTTGTCTTTTAGATATAACGTTAAGCATCAAAAGGTTTTTATTCCTGCTTCGGTGGAGTTTGTTTCTTGCGTTGTATGTTTAGTTCTTGCTCTTACTTTTTTAGCATATGGTTTATTTAAATTATTTACTGCTATTAAGAAGAAGAATAAAAACATTAAAATACTTAAATTAACTAAATTGAAGTAAATATGATCTTTAATAACAAAGCAGGCTATTAATTTAGTAGCCTGTTTTTTATTTATTATTGGTAATTAAAAATACTTGATTAAGTTTAAAATTAATGATATGATAAACGTTGCTTAGGGCTAAAAGCGCCTTTTTTGGACGCATAAACCCTTGGTCGTAGGAGAGCAAAGCTCATCTTAACTACGCACGGATACATTAATATAGGAGGATATCACGTGAAAAAAGTTCTTAGAACTATGAAAATCGAAGCTATGGGTGGGGAAGCTAGCCCTGCTAAGCTCGGTCAAAAATTAGGTCCATACGGCATTGGTGGAAAATTCTGTATGAAATTCAATGCTATGTCATCAGAAAGAAAAGGAGAATTAGTTCCTTGCTTATTAACTATTTATGAAGATAAGTCTTTTGACATCGTTTTAAAAACTAGCCCAGTTACTTTCTTAGTTAAGAAGTATGCTAACATTGAAAAAGGCGCTAAGGATAAAGCTAGTGCTAAGGGTACTATTACTAAAGCCCAAGTTAAAAGCATCGCTGAATACAAGATGCCTGAATTAGTCGTCGATTCTTTAGATGCAGCTATTAGAAGTGTCGAAGGCACCATTAAATCTATGGGTGTCAAGATCGTTGACTAAGGAGGATTAGAAGCATGAAGAAATTAGCAAAAAAATACGCTAACGCTTTAAAAGAAATTGAAAAAGGTAAGTTATACACTGTTAAAGAAGCTAGCGAATTAATTAAGAAAACTTCTACTACTAAATTTGATTCTACTGTTGAAGTTTCATTCCATTTAAATCTTGATACTAAACAACCTGATCAACAATTAAGAGGTACTTTAACTTTACCTTATGGTAATGGTAAAACTAAAAAGGTTTTAGCTATTACTGGTACTAAGGTTGAAGAAGCTAAAGCAGCTGGTGCTGATTATGCTGGTGGTGTTGAATTATTAGAAAAGATTCAAAAAGAAAACTGGTTTGACTTTGATGTTATTGTTGCTACCCCAGATATGATGGGACAATTAGGTAGAATGGGTCGTATTTTAGGTCCTAAAGGTTTAATGCCTAACCCTAAATCCGGCACTGTCTCTCCTGATATTGCAACTGCTGTTAAAGAAATTAAAAATGGTAAATTAGCTTATAGAGTTGATAAAGATGGTAATTTACATTTATCAATTGCTAGAGTAAGCTTTGATGCTGAAAAGATTGCAGCTAATTTACAAACTGTTATCGATACTATCGTTAGAATTAAGCCTGCCACTGTTAAGGGTGCTTATATTACTAACCTCGTTGTCCATACTACTATGGGCCCTGCTATTAAATTAGCTTTTGCTAATTAATATAGCCTTAATTAAGTAGCCTCAATATACCCTAGACCGCAGCTGCTTTGCTTAATTTGCTGCCGAGGTAGATTTAGTATATTGTTGCCTATATATTACTTATTTCATGAAAGGATGGAGAAAAATGAATCAAACTATTCTCGAGTCTAAAAAGAAACAAGTAGAAAGACTTAACTTAGAATTATCTAATGCTAAGTGTGCCGTTGTTGTTACCTATCACAATTTAAACGTGAGAGATATCAACACTCTTAGAAAGGACTTAAAAGCCAATGGTGGCAAAATGGAAGTCGCCAAGAACTCTTTAATTAAAAGAGCTTTTGAAGATGAACATTTTGAAAAGCTTGAACCTTTATTAAAAGGTCCTAACGCTTTACTCACTTCTGTAAATGCTACTAGCATTTTATCAAGTGTCGCTAGCTTTACTAAAGCCCACAAAGAGATGGAAGTCAAAGGCGCAATCATTGAAGGAACCTTCTGTGATGCTAAGAAGACCTTATCTTTAGCTCATGTTGGTACCAAAGAAAACGCTCTTTCTATGTTACTTTCTGCTTTACAGACTCCGGTTCGTCAATTTGCTGTCGCTTGTAAGGCAGTTGCTGAATCTGGTAAATTAGCTAACTAATTTAAATTTATTGCAAGCAAAAAAGCCAAAATAGGAGGAATTAAAAATGGCCAAATTATCAAATGAAGAAATTATTTCTTCTTTAAAAGAAATGTCTATTGTTGAAGTTATGGATTTAGTCCATGCTATCGAAACTGAATTCGGTGTTACCGCTGCTGCTGCTGTTGCTGCTGCTCCTGCCGCCGATGCTGCTAAAGCTGATGCTCCAAGCGAAGTCTCTGTTATGTTAAAGTCCGCTGGTGCTTCTAAAGTCAAGGTTATCAAAGCTGTTCAAGCTATCACTGGCTTAGGCTTAATGGATGCCAAGAAGTTAGTTGACTCTGCTCCTGTTGCTGTTAAGGAAAAGATTTCACCTGCCGAAGCTAACGACTATGCTAAGCAACTTACTGATGCTGGTGCTGAAGTCGAAGTTAAGTAAGTTAACTTTATAATCTAGGATAAATTACTCTTAGGGGAAATTTGCCCCTAAGAGATAATTTGTTATTTATAAAGAAATAATTTGCCTGCTTTATAATAATATTTTTGTTTATTTATATAGTGGATTATCTATATAAGTAAACAAAATCCTAGCTGTAGTTAGGCGATGACAATATATGAGGAGAAAACATGAAAACTTTAGAAGAAATTTTTGGTAGAAATGATATCAAGTATTTAGAAAATCATCGTGCTGATTTTTCTAAAATTTCTGGTCAAATCGAACTTCCTAACCTTATTAAGATTCAAACTGAATCTTTTAATTGGTTAATTCACGAAGGCTTACAAGAAGCTTTGTCAAACTTTTTTCCTATTAAAAGTCCTGATGGATCTGAATCTTTAGTTTTAAATTATAAAGGTTTACATTTTGATGAACCTAAGTATGATTATTTTCAATGTAAAGCGGCTGATTTAACATATTCTAGACCTTTACAAGTTGATTTATATTTAAAGAGAAAAGATGGTTCTATTGCTTCTGATCAAATCTATATGGGTGATTTCCCTATGATGACAGATTATGGAACTTTCGTTATTAATGGTGTTGAAAAAGTTGTTGAATCCCAAATTGTTAGATCTTCTGGTGCTTATATGCACAAAGAAGAACAAACTGCTACTGCTAGTTATATTTATGGTGCTGATATTATCCCTCAAAGAGGTACTTGGTTAGAATTTTTAACTGATAAGTCTGATAATATTTTTGTTCGTATTGATAAACAAAAGAAGGTTCCTGCTACTGTTTTACTTAGAGCTTTAGGTATTCAACATGATGCTGATATTTTTGCCTTATTTGGTGATTATAATGAAATGTTAAAGAATACTGTTGAAAAGAACAGTGAATCTTCAATTAAAACTAATAATTATTCTGATCCTGAATTAGAACAATTCAAGATTTCTATTTCTTGCTTAAAAGAAATTTATAGCAAGTTAAGACCTGGTGAACCTATTAGAGATAATGATGTTGCTAGACAAATCGCTAGTAGATTCTTTGCTCATAGAAGCTATGATTTAGGTCCTGCTGGTAGATTTAAGATTAATAATAAATTAGGTATTTATGATCGTTTATTAAATAACAAGATTGCTGAAGACTTAATTTCTAGTGATGGTGAAGTCCGTTTAGAAGCTGGTACTGTTATTACTAAAGATATCTTAGATCAATTAAGAGCTGAACAATTCTTTGAAAAAGGTGCTCATTTATATGAATTCCCTATCTTTGAAAGTTTAGATAATCATAATAAAGTTAATAAAATTAAAGTTTTTGATAAGGAAGATGAAACTAAAGTTTATACAATTGTTGGTAACGATTTAACTGTTAAAGAAGAATATTTAGTTGCTTCTGATATTGTTGCATGTCTTTCTTATTTATTAAATATTATTGATGGTATTGGTACTGTTGATGATATTGATCATCTTTCTAATAGAAGAATTAGAAGTGTCGGTGAATTAATTCAAAATCAATTTAGAACTGGTTTAACTAGAACTGAAAGAATCATCACTGAAAAGATGTCTACATGTTCTGATTTTAATAAAGTTACTCCAAAAGAATTAATTAATATTAAGCCTTTAACTAGTGCTATTAAAGAATTCTTTAACGATTCTAAACTTTCTCAATTGATGGATCAAATTAACCCACTTTCTGAATTAGCTAATAAGAGAAGAATTTCTGCTTTGGGTCCTGGTGGTTTAACTAGAGATCGTGCTTCTTTTGAAGTTAGAGATGTTCACTATTCCCACTATGGTAGAATTTGTCCTATTGAAACTCCTGAAGGTCAAAATATCGGTTTAATTTCTAATTTAGCTTGTTATGCTCAAATTGATAAATATGGTTTTATTCAAACCCCTTATCGTCGTGTTGTAAATTCTGTAGTTACTAACGATACTATTTATCTTTCTGCTGAACAAGAAAAATTCCACGTTATTGCTCAAGCTAACGTTAAGCTTGATAGCAACATGAAGATTATCGATGAAAGAATTTTAGCTAGACAAAATGGTGAAACTGTTATGGTTAAACCTAGTGAAGTTGATTTCATCGATGTTTCACCTAAACAAATTGTTTCTGTTTCTTCTGCTTGTATTCCATTCCTTGAAAACGATGACTCTACCCGTGCTCAAATGGGTGGTAACATGCAAAGACAAGCATTACCTTTACTTAGACCACATGCTCCTTTTGTTGGAACTGGTATGGAACACAAAGTCGCTACAGATTCTGGCTGCGCAATTTTAGCTAAAGAAGATGGTGTTGTAAGCTTTGTTGATTGTAAGAAAATTGTCTTAAAAGAAGGTCCTGAAGCTGTTGATCATGTTTATGAACTTAAAAAGTTTATGATGGGTAGCCAAGGAACTTGTATTAACCAAAAGCCTATTGTTAAGAAAGGTCAAATTGTTAAAAAAGGCCAAGTAATTGCTGATGGTCCTGCTATGGATAATGGTGATTTAGCTTTAGGTCAAAACGTTGTTATTGCCTTTACTACATGGCATGGTTACAACTACGAAGACGCCGTTATTATGTCTAAGCGTTTAGTTGAAGATGATGTTTATACTACTTTACATATTGTTGAATATACTATTGAAAGAAGAAAGACTAAGAATGGTAAAGAAGTCTTTACTGCTGATGTCCCTCAACTTTCTGATCAGTATAAGAAACATCTTGATGAAAATGGCATTGTTATCGTTGGTACTGAAGTTAAAGAAGGTGATATTTTAGTTGGTAAAACTTCTCCTAAAGGTGATACTGAATTAACTCCTGAAGAAAAATTATTACAAGCTATTTTCTTATCCAAAACTAAGGATCAAAAAGATACTTCCTTTAGAGTCCCTCATGGTGGCGGTGGTATTGTTTTAGATATCAAGAAATTCTCTAGAGAAAATGGTGATGAATTAAAACCTAACGTCTTAGAAGCTATCAAGGTTTATGTTGTTCAAAAACGTAAGATTTCTGAAGGTGATAAGATGTCTGGTAGACATGGTAATAAAGGTGTTATTTCTAGAATTGTTAGAGTTGAAGATATGCCTTTCTTACCTGATGGTACCCCTGTTGATATTTTACTTAACCCATTAGGCGTTCCTTCCCGTATGAATATTGGTCAGATTTTGGAAGTCCATTTAGGTATGGCTTGTAAGAAATTAGGTGGCGTAAAAGTTGCTACACCAGTATTTGATGGTATTTCTAATGAAGAAATTATGAAGATGATGAAGGCTGCCGGTATGGATGAAGATGGTAAAACTATACTTTATTCTGGTGAAACTGGTGAAAGATTTGATTCAAGAGTTAATGTCGGTGTTATGTATATGATTAAGCTTATCCACATGGTTGATGATAAGTTACATGCACGTTCTGTTGGACCTTATTCTTTAGTTACTCAACAACCTTTAGGTGGTAAAGCACAAAATGGTGGTCAGAGATTTGGTGAAATGGAAGTTTGGGCTTTGGAAGCTTATGGTGCTGCTCATGTCTTACAAGAAATGCTCACTATTAAATCTGATGATATGGTTGGCCGTAACCAATGCTATGAAGCTATTTTGAAGAATCAACCTATACCTAAACCTAATATGCCTGAATCATTTAGAGTTTTAATTAAGGAATTACAATCCTTAGCTATTGATGTTAAACTCTTTGAAAAGACTGATGATAATGGTACAAAAGAAGTTGATATTTCTAATTTAACTTCTGAAGCTGTTAAATTAGGCCGTAAGATTCAAAAACAAATTCAAACAATGGGTGAAAATGCTTCAAAAGATGAAGATAATCAACAAATTGATGAAGAAGATGTGAAGAACGAAGGCTTATCTGAACATTCAGAAGATGAAGAAGATCTTGTTGATGCTGAAATTAATAATAAATAGGAGGTTAGAAAATGTTCCAATTAAATAAATTAACTGCTATCCAAGTTAAGCTTGCCTCCCCTGAAAAAATCTTAGAATGGTCTAGAGGCGAAGTTTTAAACGCTGAAACTATTAACTATAGAACTCAAAAACCTGAACCAGGTGGCTTATTCTGCGAAAGAATTTTCGGTCCTACTAAGGATTTCCAATGTTATTGTGGAAAATATAGAAAAGCTAGAAGCGCTGGCGTTGTTTGTGAGAAATGTGGTGTTGAAGTTACTACTAAAGCTGTTAGAAGAGAAAGAATGGGGCATATTACATTAGCCTCTCCTTGTACACATATTTGGTATTTAAAAGGTACTCCTTCAAGAATTTCTGTTCTTTTAAAGATGTTACCTAAGCAAGTTGAAGAAGTTATTTATTACGCTTCTCATGTTGTTTTAAATCCAGGTACTTGCGCTAATTTAATTAAAACTCAAGTTTTAGATGATAGAGATGCTAAAGATGTCTTTAGAGTCATTATTAGTGATTTAGTTTCTTCTAATCAAGCTAAAGATCCTGAAAAAGGTAAGCGTTTATTAGTTGATTTACAAAATCCTGATCAAATCTTAGATTTTAGAACTGTTTCTAAATATATTTCTGATGAAACTGGTGCTGAATTTTCTTGGGGTGCTGAAGCTATTCAAAAGTTATTAAGAGAAGTTGATTTAGAACAAACTTTTAAAGATATTCAAGAAGATTTAAAGAATACTAAATCTAAAAATACTTCTGCAAGAGCTAAGCTTTTAAAGCGTTTAGAAATTGTTGATGCTTTTAGAAAATCTCACAATAAACCAGAATGGATGGTTTTAACTGTTTTACCAGTTATGCCTCCTGAATTAAGACCTATGTTACCTCTTGATGGTGGTCGTTATGCTGCTTCTGATTTAAATGATTTATATAGAAGAGTTATCGGTAGAAACTCTCGTTTAAAGAGATTCTTAGAACAAAAGGCTCCTGAAATTATTACTGTTAACGAAAGACGTATGCTTCAGGAAGCTGTTGATGCTTTAATTGATAATGGTAGAAGAACTAAAGCTGTTACTGGTGCTGGTAATAGACCTTTAAAGTCTTTATCTAGTCAATTAAAAGGTAAACAAGGTAGATTTAGACAAAACTTACTTGGTAAGCGTGTTGATTACTCTGGTCGTTCAGTTATTGCTGTTGGTCCTACTTTAAATATGGATCAATGTGGTATTCCTAGAGAAATGGCTATTAATTTATTTAAACCATTTATTTTAGGATACTTGATGACTACTGTTCATCGTGTTTCTACTAGAAAACAAGCTGATAAATTAGTAGAAGAAGGTGCACCTGAAGTTTTAGATGCTATTGAAACTATTATTAAGAATCATCCTGTTTTATTAAATCGTGCTCCTACTTTACACCGTTTAGGTATTCAAGCTTTTAGACCTATTTTAGTTGAAGGACGTGCTATTAGATTACATCCATTAGTTTGTACTGGTTTTAACGCAGACTTTGATGGTGATCAGATGGCTGTTCACGTTCCATTATCTGAAAAGGCTCAAAAAGAAGCTATTGATTTAATGATTGCTAACCACAACATCTTAGGTCCAAAGGATGGTAAACCTATTTGTATTCCTTCACAGGATATGTTACTTGGTAACTATTATCTTACTATGGAAAATACTGTTGAAGGTATGTTAGCTCAAGCTAAATATTACAGACAATTCAATGATGAAGAAGAAGCTTTAAGATATGAAAATTATTCCACTATGGAAGGTCATGTCTATAAGGATGTTGATGAAGTTTTATTAGCTTATGAAAATAAGCAAGTTCATTTACAAAATAGAATTGCTATTAGAGCAAGTGCTGTTCATAAGTCTTACTTTAATAAGGCTATGAAAAATGCTTATTTAATTACTACCCCTGGTAAGTTGATCTTTAACTCTATTTATCCTGCTGATTTCCCATATATTAATGATGCTAATGATACTAAATTTAAGCATACTGGCTTAAAGGATCGTATTTCTACTGATGAAAATTATTTACCTGAAGGCTTTGTTAAATATGGTACTGATATTAAACAAGTTATCAAAGAAACTAAGCTTCATAAACCTATTGCTAAGGAAGAAATTACTAACATTATTACTGAATTATTCTATCGTTATCAAGCTCAAGAAACTTCTGAGATTCTTGATAAGATGAAGAATTTAGGCTTTGATTATTCTACTATTTCTGGTATTACTGTCGCTTTAAGTGATATTTCTGCTAATACTAGTGATGGTTCTCCTTCTCCTTTAGCTAATAAGGAAGAACTCTTTAAGCAAACTGAAGATTTGGTTGAAAAGTATCGTGAACAAGCTGATGAAGGTTTACTTTCTGAAAACGAAAGATATAAGAAAGTTATTAATGCTTGGAATGGTACTTTAAAGATTATTGAAGGTGAAGTTAAGAAATTAATTTCTACTGAAGTTAGAAACCCTGTCTTTATTATGTCTGCTTCTGGTGCGAGAGGTAAGTTAACTAACTTTGTTCAGTTAATTGGTATGAAAGGTTTAATGGCTAAACCTGATGGTTCTGCTATTGAAATTCCTATTAAGTCTTGCTTCAGAAAAGGTTTGTCTGTTTCTGAATTCTTTACTGCTACTCACGGTGCTAGAAAGACTGGTGCTGATACTGCTTTAAAGACTGCTGACTCTGGTTACTTAACTAGAAGATTAATCGATGTTTCTCACGATGTTATTGTTAGAGAAGAAGATTGTGGTTGTGACCATGGTATTGTTATTAGAGATATTATGTCTAGAGAGCCTCATTTTGATGATGAAGCTAAAGGACAATTCCCTGAAGTTGTTGTTAAGTTAGAAAATAGATTAGTAGGTCGTTATACTGTTCATGATGTTGTTAATCCAAACACAAAAGAAGTTATTGTTCCTGCTAATACTATGATTAACGAAGATCAAGCTTCTCAAATCGTTGCTGCTGGTATTAAAGCTGTTGAAATTCGTTCATTATTTACTTGTGAAACTAAAGATGGTGTTTGTATCCATTGTTATGGACGTAATTTAGCTACAGGTAGACAAGCTGAAATTGGTGATGCTGTTGGTATTATGGCTGCTCAATCTATTGGTGAACCTGGTACTCAGTTAACCTTAAAGAACTTCCACTCTGGTGGTGTTGCTGGTGCTGAAGATATCACACAAGGTTTACCTAGAGTCCAAGAAGTTTTAGAAGCTAGAAACCCTAAAGGTGAAGCTTTAATTACTGAAATTAGTGGTGTTGTTAAAGAAATTCAAAATCATGATATTGATAAGAAGATCTACGATATCATTATTGAAAATCCTGATATTACTAAAGAAGATGGTACTTTCGAAACTAAGTCTTATACTACTAACGCTCATGCTAACTTAGTTGTACAAGTCGGTGAAAAAGTTCACGCTGGTCAAAAACTTACTGCAGGTGCTATTGATCCTAAGAAGTTATTATCTGCTACTTCAGTTTCTGAAGTTGAAAATTATTTACTTGAAGAAGTTGAAAAAGTTTATATGTCTCAGGGTATTGGTATCTCTGATAAGCATGTTGAAGTTATTGCTAAGCAAATGCTTAGAAAGATGTTAATTGTTGAATCTGGTGATACTGATTTATTACCTGGTTCCAAAGTTGATATTGTTGACTTTACAAAGGCTAATAATGCTGTCTTATTAGAAGGCAAACGTCCTGCTGTTGGTCAACCTATGGTCTTAGGTATTACTAAAGCCGCTTTGGATACTAACTCATTCTTATCATCTGCTTCATTCCAAGAAACTACTCGTGTTTTAACTGATGCTGCTGTTAAAGGCAAAGTCGATTACCTCCATGGCTTAAAAGAAAACGTCATGATTGGTAAGTTAATTCCTGCTGGTACTGGTTTCTATGGTGATAATGATCTTTCTGATGAAAGATATGAAGGTGAAGATATTCCTACTAATGATTCTGAATCTTCAATAATTACAGAATTCACTACTAAAACAGCTGAATAAAATAATGTAAAGCTATCTAAGGTTATTTACTTAGATAGCTTTTTGTTTTCTATATAAACTAAAAAATATGTTATATGTTAAAATAAATATATGAAAAATGAAGAAGTAATTTTAATTAATGATTTTTATCATCCACCTGTTGAAAATTTGACTGTCGCAATTGATCATTTAAAAACTAATATGCTTTTAGTTTATCCGGCTTTTGTAAGACCAGAGATTAATTCTTTAACTGATTTTAAAGGTAGTATTTCCTATTTAGGTAAAAAGCTTACTAGTGATGATGAATTAAAAAAAGGGCTTAATGATTTAATATTTATTGATTCAGAAATTGATACAAAATATTTAGAAAGACCTATTTATTCTCAATTTTTAGAAGCCTTTTTGGATTCTAATAATCATTTTAAGGAATTATATTTAGAAAAAATAAAAGCTTCTTCTACTGATTTAGAAAAATTAAAGCAAGAAAAACTAAAACATATTGAAAAAATTAATAATAAATACGCTAATATAGAAAGTAAAATAGAAGAACAATCTCAATATGAATTAGCAGAAATCAGAAAATTATTTAAGAAAAATAAAGAGCCAAGTGATGTAGATTCTTTTAAATATCAAGATGATTTAAAACAGGCTTTTGAAAAGAAAAGCAAAAAAATCGCTGAAGTTGAAAAGAAAAAGAAAGATGAAATATCTAAAGTTGAAGAGACATATGATCCAAAAATTAATTCATATTCTACTGATTATCAAAAAATTGAATCTAGAGTTTATAAAGAATTAAAAAAAGAGTATAAAAAATTAAAAAAAGAATTAAATAAAAATATTAAAAACGTTTTGGAAAGCGATGAAGATGTTCAATTAAAAGACGAAAAAATAGAATCTCTAAAGAATGATTTTTATTCTAAAACTTATCTTGATCGTAAAGAAGCAAAAATTAGACTTAATAAATATTTAACATATTTAGGGTTTGAGCCTAATTTATTATTTAAATTTAAGGCTTTTTCTAATTTTACTTATTTGGAAAAAACTAAACTAAAATATCTTTTAGGTATACTTACTAATAAAAGATTTTTTGTGTTAGATTTACTTTCACCTTCTTTAAATTATCCTGATCAAAAAGAATTGATTTCTTTACTTAGTTTAGCCTTAAAACAAAATAAAGAAACATTAATTATTTCTAATAATGTCGATAACATTCAATATTTGGTTGATGATTCTAGAGTTTTTGTTGCTATTGAGTCTAAGACTATTGAGTATGGTTTTAAAAATGAAATTTTAAATAATCCGATGGTTCCTATTTGTAAAAAATTAATTAATAAGGAAGACATTACTCAAGAGGATTTAGATTTAACATTAGAATTAAAAGGAAAATTAGTTTCTATTATTCCTGATCATTATATTTTAGCTTCTGAAACTCAAATTATTGCTTATAAAAGATTATTAAAATATGAACAAAAGATGGAGAAAAAAGTTAAGCAATTAAAAGAAGAAAAAGCTCAAGAAGAGGAAAATAATATTGTCACTCAAACTATTATGGAAGCAGTTGGTGAAGAAAAAAGAGTTAAAAAAGTTGAGAAGCTTTATAAAAATAATAAACAAGATAAAATTAAAGTTTATATTATAGAAAAAAGAGAAAAAGATAATATGTGGGTTATCCACATTGAAAATTCTTCTAAAATTTTAAAGCTTTTTAAAACACAGCATGAAGCGATTAATTATGCTAAGAAGCTTTCTTTATCACAAGCTATAACTATTAAGGTCAAGTCTTCTAAAGGTGATTCTTTTGGTAAATATAAAGTAATTTAGTTTATGAGAGTAAAAATAAATGGTATTACAATGTGTAATACCATTTTTGTTATTTTTTCTTTAATTTGTTTTTCTTAGCGATTTCTTCATAAGAAGCAATCTCTTCTTTAGTAGGGACGAAAACATATGGGATGTTTCTATATAATTCTTTATAGTCAAGTCCATATCCTACTAAGAATTCATTTTCTTTTAATACTAAGCCAGCATAATCTATATTTACATTTACTTTTCTAATAGATATTTTATCAATCAAAGTTACTATAATTATTTGTTTTGGTTGATATTTATCAGTGATAAAATGTTTTAAATAGTGCATAGAATAACCGGTGTCTACAACATCATCAATTAAAATAACTGTTCTATTTTTAACATCTAAAGTTAAGTCTTTTTTCAAACTGATAATACCAGTTGATGCAGTTCCATCATATGAAGAGATTTGGATGTAGTCAGTAATAATAGGTATTTTTACTTCTTTGATTAAATCTAAAGCAAAATTTAAGCCACCTTTCATAACACCTATGAAGACTGGAATTTGTTCATCATCTTTTAAACGCTCAGAAAGTTTGCTACCAATATCTTTGCAAATATCATGAATTTGCTCTTCAGATAATAATACTCTACTCATAATCTCCTCCTTTTGAAAGATATAAATATTATATATGATTTATAGGAAAAATTGAAAAGCTTTTAATTTTTTGAAATCGCTTACTATTACTTTAAAAAATAACTAACATTTACATTTAGATTGTAATAAAATAGTCTAGTTAATAAAGGAGACAGGATGAAACAGTTTTTTGGATACTCTAAAAAGGCAGAACAAGAAGATAAAATAGATTCGCGTAAAACATTAAAAATTTACCTTGCTTGTTTAAAACCTTCATGGAAATATATTATTTTAGCTTTTATTTTTCTAGCTATGGATGCGACTTTTGAAATGCTTATTCCGTATTTTTCCGGTTTATTTATTTCTCAAGGGTTGGAAGGCTATGGGGCAATGGTTGGTTCTCAACCACAACCTATTATTGCTGGGCAAGGATTTAATCAACCTGCAATGAATCAAATATGGCTTTATGGTGGTTTAATTATTGGTTTAGCTTTCTTGGCAATTTTTTGTCAATGTTATGCAATGAAAGTTGCTGCTAAAATTTCTTCTGATTTTGTTGAAAGATTAAGAAATACTTTGTTTTGGAAAATGGAAGAATTTTCTTTTTCTAATATTGGTCATTTTCCAGTTTCTAAATTAACTACTATGCTTTCTAATGATTGTAATAATGTTAGATTTTTTGTTTTAATGTGCTTAAGAGCGGGATTTAAATCACCTTTAATGATTTTAATTGGATTTATTTTAATCTTTTCTCAGAACTGGTTAATTGGGTTAATTGCTTTACCTTTCTCTGTTATTTCTTTTATTTTTATGTGTTATTTAATTAGAAAAACTAAGCCTCAATTTATTCAAACTCAAAAATCTATAGATAATGTAAACTGTAATGTTGAAGAAGATACTGAAGGTATTAGAGAAGTTAAAGCTTTTTGTCGAGAAGATTTAATGGCTAATAAGTTTGGTAAAGCTAATCAAGAGTTAACCAATGTTTCCTATGTAGCCTTTGCTAGAATGGCTATTGTTACAGCAATTACTCAATTTGCTGTTAACATTACTGTTGGTGTTATTCAATTAGTTGGTGGCTTTGATATGATTTATACCATGCAAGATAGTAGTCTTTGGTTAATGTTTAACAATGGAAAAATATTTGATGCTGGTGAATTATCAATGTTATCTAATTTTGCTGCTAGTTTAACTATGGCTTTTTCTTTCTTAGGAATGTTACTTCAAATATTTGGACGTGCTGAAGCTTCAAAAGAAAGAATTGATCGTGTTTTATGTGAAAAAATTGATATTTCATATACTCCTAAAGAGAAAACTAAAGATTTTGATCCTGATAAAATTGCAACAGGTGATATTGAATTTAAAGATGTTTGTTTTACTTATGTAAATGACTTAAATAAATTAGCATTAGGACCGATAAACTTAAAAATTAAAAGTGGAACGACTTTGGGTATAATTGGTGGAACTGGGTCAGGTAAATCTACTTTAGTTAATTTAATTCCTCGTTTATATGATGCTTCTAAAGGTGAGATTTTAATTGCTAATCACGATGTTAAAGATTATTCTTTGCAAGCTTTAAGAAATGATATTGGTGTTGTTTTACAAAATAATTTACTTTTTACTGGAACTATAAAATCTAATATTTTATGGGGCAAAAAAGATGCTAGTGATGCTGAAATTTGGGATGCTTTAGAATTAGCTCAAGCTAAAGAGTTTGTTAATCGTTTTAATGAAAAGTTAGAAACTAGTGTAAATCAAGGCGGTAAATCAGTTTCTGGTGGTCAAAAACAAAGATTATGTATTGCTCGTGCAGTTATTAAAAAGCCAAAGATTTTAATTCTTGATGATTCTACTTCAGCTTGCGATATGAAAACAGCACGACTTATTCATCAAGGCTTAGCTACAAAATTAAAAGAAACCACTACATTATTAATTTCGCAGCGTATTTCTTCAGTTAAAAATTGTGATCAAATTTTAGTTTTAGATAATGGAAAAATTGTTGGTTTAGGTAAACATGAAGATTTACTTAAGAATTGTGAAATATATAAAGAAATTAATGAAATACAAGCTAAGGGGGTAGAATAATGAAAGATTCTTATCAATTTAAAAAAGAAGGCCCTGGATTTAACGCTTATGGTGAAGGCGGAGTAATTAATGATGTAAAAATTCAATATTCTTGTGGACCAGATGAATTTAAAAAAATCAATGCCAGTTATACTAAAAGAAAAAAAGGATATGGAAAACCACAGCATTCTTGGAAATCATTGTTTAGAGTTTTTAAGTATGTATGGCCTGATAAGTATCGTTTATTTTTTGTCTTATTTGTTACTGTTATTGCTATTTTGGTTACATTAGCTGGTGCCTTTATTTCTGCACCTTTAGTTGATTCTTTACTTACTCCAGCTATTAATAGTTTAAATAATTGGTCTACTATTTCTTTAGAGGCTTATAAAGCACAAATTGCTGAGCAATCTTTTGTTTATCAATATTTATTTAATTTAGTTGATTGGAACAGTGTTAATGCTGTTAGTGAGGCTCTAAATGTAGTATTTTATTTATCATTTGCTATGTTTGGTTTGTACATTTTAGCTTTTGTTTTAAATATATTTCAAGCGCGTTTGATGGTTGGTATTGGAACTAATTCTTTACAAAGAATGAGAAACGATATGTTTGTTAAATTACAAAAATTACCTTTAAAATACTTTGATTCAACTTCACATGGTGATATTATGTCTCGCTTTACTAATGATGTTGATAATATTTCTATGCTATTTATTAATGGAATGTTAGAAATTTTTACTTCTTTAATTATGCTTTTAGGTATTTTGGTATTTATTTTTGTTTTAAATTGGTTTTTAGCGTTATTTGCGGTTTTTATTGAGGTTATCGCTTTATTAATAGTTGCTTTTAATGTCCATCGTTCTGTTTCTGCTTTCTCGGAAACACAAATTTCTATGGGTGAATATAATGGCTTTTCAGAAGAGGTTTTGTCAGGTTTAAAGGTTGTTAAATCATTTTCTAAGGAAAAAGATATGTCTGAAATTTTTAAGTCTATTAATTATCGTCATACTTATCATAATAGACGTTCTGTATATCTTTCTTCTATTAATATTCCTATTGTTAACAATATTAATAATATGGCAACGGGTATTATTTCTCTTATTGGTGCTTTAATGATTATTTCTGATAGTAGTATTCCAGGTGCTGATTTTACTATTGGTGCTTTAATTTCTTTTGTGGCTTTTTTAAGAATGTTTGCTCGTCCATTTAATTCAATTTCGAATTTAATGACTATGGTACAAGCGGCTTTAGCTGGTTCTGAACGTATTTTCCAAATGATGGATCAAAAGACTGAATCTGCTTTAAATACTAATAAATGGCATTCATTTAAAGGAAAAGATGGTAAATATTATTGGACAGATGGTAAAGAAACTAAACCTGTTTTAGGTGATGTAAAGATGGATAATGTTTATTTTTCTTATGTTAAGGATCAACCAGTTTTACAAGATATTACTTTATATGCTCATCCTGGTCAAAGGATTGCTTTAGTTGGCTCTACTGGTGCTGGAAAAACTACTATTACTAACTTATTAACTAGATTTTATGATATTGATTCTGGCTCTATTTATATTGATGGTATAAATATTAAGGAAATTGATAGAGTCTCTATGAGACGTTCTATGACCCTTGTTTTACAAGATACTCATTTATTTAGTGGAACTATTTTTGATAATATTCGTTTTGGAAGCTTAAAAGCTACAGAAGAAGATTGCAAAAAAGCCGCTAAAATTGCTTGTGCTGATTCATTTATTGAAAAGTTACCAGATGGTTATAATACTGTAATTTCTGGCGCTAATGCTGACTTATCACAGGGTCAAAAGCAACTTATTTCTATTGCTAGATGCGCTGTTTCTAACCCACCAATATTGATTTTAGATGAAGCTACTAGCTCAGTTGATACTCGTACTGAATCTTTAATTTCTAAGGGTATGGATAATATTATGAAAGGCAAAACAACTTTTGTTATTGCACATCGTTTATCTACTATTCGTTATGCTGACTGCATAATGGTTATGGATCATGGAAAAATCATTGAAAGAGGTAACCATGATCAATTATTAGCCTTAAAAGGAAGATATTATGAACTATGGACAGGAAAAGCTGAACTAGATTAACGAAGTATAATTTTATATTCACCGGTATTAGTTTTGATATAACTGATATCGGTTAATTTTTCATCGTAAATAATTTTTAATATTTCTTCCATATCACTAGACCATTCTTCTTTTTTTATTTCTGAGATTTTTTTAAAAGCTAAATGACCTTCATTAGAATCTTTTAAAGTATTTGAAAAACTTGTAGCTTTATAAATAAAAACTAAATACATGTCTTGACCTTTATCACACTTATATTCCATTATTCCTTTCAAGACTGGATTTTTAATATCTAAATTAGTTTCTTCTTTTACTTCTCTAATAATTGAAGAAACTAAGTCTTCACCTTTTTCTACATGTCCCCCAGGTAAAGTGTAACCAGGCCAATCTTTTTTGGTTCTTAATTGAAGTAATATTTCACCATTATTGTTTTCAATAAGGCACATATTTGTTAATTCACAATTTAATGTTCTATTCATATTATTTATTATTTATATAATGCATACAATCTATAATAATTATATTAACAATATGCGCTAATCTTTTAGCTAATTCATCTTTTGAATAATCTACTTTTTTCTGCAAAAATGGTATTAAAAGACCAGCTGCTCCAGAAATTATAAAATTAAAAGTATCATATAGATAACTAACAAAATTAGGATTTTTAATATTTTTAACTATTGGAATAATGTATTTTGATTCGATAAAACTTTTAATTCGTTTTAAGAAACCTGATTCAGAAATTTCAGATCCTATTATTAAAGCAATAGTAGAATTAGAACAAATTAATTCAATTAGTTTAAGAAAAAATTGTTGATCTAAAGCAGTAATATGAAGATTTTCAAATTGAACTTCTATTTCGTAAATAAAATCATCTTCAATAGCAGAATAAACATCAATAATGTCAGAAAATTGATTATAAAAAGTCCCTCTAGCAATATTAGCGTGTTTACATAATTCTAAAATTGTAATACTTTTAATGTTTTTAGTTTTCAATAATTCAACTAATGATTGTTTAATTAGATTTTGAGTATAGCGGGATCTCACATCTATTTTTTTGTTTTTAATTTGATTAGACATATGTTTATTAATTACACAATTGTATTATAATACTTTTGGGGGTCTTTTTCTAGGTACTATGTCTTCTTTAATTGTTTTAAAAAATGTATGTAAATATTTTAATATGGGAAACAATATTATAAAAGCTGTTGATAATATGTCTTTTGAAATAAATTCAGGAGAATTTGTTGTGATTTTAGGCCCATCTGGTTCAGGTAAGACTACTTTGTTAAATCTATTAGGTGGGATGGATAAGATAACTAGTGGTGAAATAATTGTTAATAATAAAAATCTCGGTCAATTAAATAAAAAGGAAATGACCTTATATAGACGTAATGATGTTGGCTTTGTTTTTCAATTTTATAATTTAATGACTAATTTAACAGCTTTAGAAAATGTTGAGCTCTCAACAGAACTTTGTAAAAATTCATTAAATCCCGTAGAAGTTTTAACACAAGTTGGTTTAAAAGATAGATTAGATTATTTCCCTAGTCAACTTTCTGGTGGTGAGCAACAAAGAGTTTCAATTGCTAGAGCTATAAGTAAAAATGGTGAATTATTACTTTGCGATGAACCAACAGGGGCTTTAGATTATCAAACAGGGAAAAGCGTTTTAAAAACATTATTTGATTGTTCTAGATTACATCATAAAACAGTTATTGTAGTTACACATAATTCGGCTTTATCTGAAATGAGTGATAAATTAATTAGGATAAAGAATGGTCATGTTGAAAATATTACTATTAATAAAAATCCTAAAGATATTATGGAGATTAAATGGTAATGAAAAGCTTTACTAAATCAATTTTAAGAGACTTTAAAGCAAATATAGTAAAGATGATTTCTTTGGCTCTTATCATTTTTTTGGGTGTTTGTTTTGTAACTGGCTTAGGGAGCTTATCTTCTGTTATTAAAAATTCCTATTCTAATTATTTAAAAAATACTAATTATATTGATTTAACTATTATGAAAAATAATTCATCATCTTTTACTCAAAAAGAAAAAATATTTTTTAGTAAAAATAAAGATGTTGAAACTTATAGTGAATTAAGGATGTTTGAACTTCAAGATAATAATTTAATAGATAGAATATATATTCAAAATAGTGATGATTTTAACAAATTTTATACATTAGTAGAAGGCTCTTTTCCTATTTTAGAAAATCAAGTAGCAATAGATAGAATCTCTTCAAAAAATGTAAAAATTGGGGATAAAATTAAAATTAACATTAAAAATAATATTTTAGAGAAAGAGGTAGTAGGAATAATTTCTAATCCACTTTATTTTTCAAAAGAAGATGAGCCATCTTTTTTGAATAGCAATATAGCTTTGAATCATATTTATTATTTAAATGACAAAGCTTTTGATTCTTTTGGTAGTACATTTTCTAATTTGATGCTTTATTTAATTCCAATTAATACTATGTTTATTCATATAGTAAATTCTTCAAGTTATACCTTTTTTAATTCAAGTTATGAGGATTTTATTTCAGAAAAAATAAAAGATTTACAAAAGAATGATTTTGATTTAACTTATATAACATTTAATGAAAATAAATCTTATCAATTAATAGAAAATTATACAAATAAAATAGATGTAATAGTTCTAGTTTTTCCATTGTTTTTTGCTTTAGTTACAGCTTTAGTTGTTATGACTTCCATGTCAAATATGGTAGAAAATGATCGAAAAATTATCGGATGCTATAAGACATTAGGCTATAGTGATTCTATTATCCTTTCTAAATATATTTTCTTTGTTTTAGCAATTTCTATTATTTTTATTATTTTAGGATTAGTAATTGGATTATATTTATTACCTGGAGTCATTTATCCCGCTTTTGATGGTAACTTTTATAATCCTAAAATAAGTTTAATGTTTAATCCTATTTTAGGTCTAATTTTCTCTTTAGCTTTGATAGTTATTGTTGTTTTACAAACTATTTATTTAGTAAAAAAATCATTAAAGGAAGAACCAGCTTGTTTACTTAATGCTAAAGCTCCTAAAGTTGGTAAGAAAATTCTTTTAGAAAAAATACCTTTTATTTGGAAACATTTGTCTTTTAAATTTAAATCTATGTTTAGAAATATTTTTAGAAATAAAAAGCATTTAGTATTAACTATTATTTCTGTAGCTGGATCTACTGTTTTAGTTTTTGCTGGTTTTGCTTTAATTGATGAAGGAAAAGTCATGGAAACTAGTCGTTATAAAGGTATTTCTTCGGCTATAAGTCAAATTGCTTTAGTAGTTATTATTTTTGGTTTATTATTAGCGGCTTTGGTTATTTATAATTTAACTAATATGAATATATCTGAAAGAAAGCGTGAAATTGCAACATTAAAAGTTCTTGGTTATCAAGACTATGAGGTGGTTTTATATATCTACCGTGAATTGTTGGTTTTAGTAACTGTTGGTATATTATTTGGTATTCCTTTAGGTCTTTTATTGGTTTATTTTGTATTTTCTTATCTTGAATTTGGTTCAATTAAAGACATTAAAATACAAACATATTTTATTTCTGTTTTTTGTATTTTTACTTTTATTATATTATCTGATTTTTTACTAGTAAGAAAAATATTAAAAATTTCAATGACTTCTTCTTTAAAATCTAATGATTAGTTGTATCTTACTATTTATTAAAGTAATTTTGGTGTAAAATTTTTAAGTATGATTTATTTAGATTACGCTGCAAATTATCCTACTAAGAAAGAAGTTTTAAATAAACTTGTAGAAGAAGAAACTAATTTTTATGGCAACATGAATTCTTTACACAAGTTAGGTCAATTAGCTAAAGAGGAATATACTAGGATTGATAATGAGTTCCGAAAGCTTTTAAATTTAGATCAAGAACATGAAATTGTTTATACCTCTTCTGCTAGTGAATCTAATAATTTAGCTATTAAAGGAATTTTTAATTCATATTTTGCTTTTGGGAATAAAATACTTTCTTCGGAGTTTGAACATTCATCTACTAATGCTGCTTTAGCTTACTTAAAGGATCAGAATGCTTCTATTGATTTAATTAGGACTAAAGAAGATGGGCAAATTGATTTAGAAGATTTAGAAAATAAGCTAGATTCTAAAGTGATTTTAGTATGTCTATGCTTTGTTGAATCTGAATTAGGGACTATTCAAAATATTAATAAAGTTGCTAGTATTGTAAAAAAATATCCACATGCTCATCTTTTAATTGATGCGACTCAAGGAATTACTAAATTTAATATAGATTTAAATTTATTTGATTTAATTTCTTTTACTCCGCATAAATATGGTGGGTTAATTGGAACAGGTATTTTAGTAAAAAGAAAAGATGTGGTTTTAACACCTCTAATTCATGGTGGACGTTCTAATACTATTTATAGGGCTGGTACTGTTCCACTTTCTTTAATTGCTTCTTCTTATTATGCTACAAAGCTAGCTATGGAAAATAAAGATAAGAATTATTTATATGTTAAGGAATTAAATAATTTTTTACTTGGTGAGTTAAAAAATATTAAAACTATTCATATTAATTCTTTTAATGAAAATCCTTATGTTGTTAATTTCTCAGTTAAAGGAATTAAAGGCTATGAATTAGTTAATAAGTTTTCTGAAAAAGGAATATGCATCTCTCAAAAATCAGCATGTTCTATAATAAATACGCCTTCTAAAGTTATGATGGCCATTTACCATAATAAACAATTAGCTTTAGAAAGTGTAAGAGTTTCAATGTCTAATTTAACTACAAAAGATGAACTAGTGACTTTTGTCAAGGTTCTAAAGGAGATAATAAATGCCTAAGAAGGAAATGGAATTTTATCAAGAAGTTGAACATGGTTTAATGACTTCTTATCGTTATAAATTATGGAATCCATTTATTAAAGGAATTAAACAATTTTCGTTAATTAATGAAGGTGATAGGATTTGTGTTTGTATTTCTGGTGGTAAGGATTCTATGACTTTAGCTAAATTAATTCAAATCTTACATCGCTATTCAGAAGTTCATTTCGATGTTAAATATTTGGTCATGAATCCAGGTTATAATGAAATAAATTTACAAACTATTAAGAATAATCTTCAACTTTTAAATATTGATGCTACTATTGTAGAAACAAATATTTTTGCAATAGCTAATTCTCAGGAAAAGAGCCCATGTTATTTATGCGCTAAAATGAGAAGAGGTGCCTTATATCGTCTTGCAAAAGAAATGGGTTGTAACAAAATAGCTTTAGGTCATCATTATGATGATGTAATTGAAACAACTTTAATGAATATGTTAAATGCTGGATCTTTCCAAACAATGTTACCTAAACTTCATTCTGATCATTATCAAGGAATGGAGGTTATTAGACCATTATATTATGTTAGAGAAAAAGATATTATCTCTTTTAAAAATCACTATAAATTACATTTTATCCAATGTGCTTGTCGTTTTACTGAAAATTGTGCTATTTGTGATAATGGTGGTGGTGGTTCTCAAAGACAAAAAACTAAGATTTTAATTAATCGTTTAGTTAAAGAATATTCACCTTTTGTTGAAAAAAATATTTTTAGAGCAGGTTTTAATGTAAATATTGATAAAGTTCTTTCTTATAAAGATCATGGTGTTACCCATTCTTTTTTAGATAATTATGATACTGATTTACCAGATTATTCTAAAATTAATGAGGAAAAATAATTTCTAAAATTTCATGTTAAGTTTTTTCATTTTAGCTATAGAGAAAAAATATTTTTTATATGTTAAAATTTAATTGTGAATAATATAGAACTTACTCCATCACGTATAGTGTTAGTTTATCTTTTTCTTTTCTTGTTTGGTGACATTTTAGGTTACTTTTTAGAAGTTATTTTTAGAAGAGTTTTTTCTGCTAAAAAATGGGTAAATCCAGGCTTTATGAAAGGTCCTTGGTTACCTTTATATGGTTTTGGTTTAATTATTATGTTTACTTTAGTAAATGCCATTAAATTAATTCCTTTACCTTTTTATAATATAGATAAAAATATTCCACCTAATGTTTATGATTTAATACCTTTAATTATTATTGGTTCGAGTTTAGTATTACTGGAATTTTTAGCAGGTATTATCTTTGTTAAAGGATTTAGGGTTAAACTTTGGGATTATTCTAATATGAGAGGAAATATTCTTGGAATTATTTGTCCAGTCTTTTCAGTTATTTGGTTTGCTATAGGAATAATTTTTTATTATGCTGTTTATCCTTATGTTGCTTTACTTTTTAATAAGGCTTTTGCATATATGTTTGGAACTAATTTAAGTTCACCACATTTTGGATTTATTTTCATTTTAGGTTTATGTTACGGAATTATGCTTATTGATTTTTCTACTTCTATTAATCTTTTTGCTAAGATTGTTAGTTTAGCTAAAGAAAGAAATTTGGTCTTAAGGTATGAAAATGTTAGAAATAAGCAAAAAGGTTTGATTAAAAATGCTAGGTTAAACTTCTTTAAAACTTATAATTTAAAAGATAATTTATCTAATAATGATAAAATTATTAAGGCTACTGAAAAAACTAATGCTTTTATTAATAAAGTAAAAAGTGTAATTTTAATTGATCCAAATAAGAAAACTAAAAATAACTATTCAAAAGATGGTAGACCTATGAAGGAGGACGATAATGTTTCAAGAAAAGATAATTGATTTGCTTAATAAATCACACTCTGCTTTTAATGTAGTAAATAATTTAAAAGAAGAATTATTAAAAAATGGCTTTATTGAATTAGATGAAAAAGAAAACTTTAATTTAGAAAATAATAAGAATTATTTTGTTATTCGTAATAATTCTTCATTAATTGCTTTTAAATATAAGAAATTAGATAAATTAGCTTTTAATATAGCTGCTAGCCATACTGATTCCCCTTCTTTTAAATTAAAGCCTCAGCCTGTTTTAATAAAAAATAATCTTATACAGTTAAATTTAGAACCTTATGGCGGGGGAATATATTATTCTTTTTTAGATCGTTTATTATCTTTAGCCGGTAGAGTTATTGTAAGTAACAATAAGGAAATAAAGACTTATATTGTTGATTTAGATGATCTTTCTTTTACAATTCCTTCTTTATGTATTCATATGAATAGAGATGTTAATAATAGCTGTAAATTAAGTCCTGCTAAAGATTTAATTCCTGTGATAGGTATTGGTGATAATTTTGACTTTAATGAATATTTATTAAATTATTTGCGTCAAAAAGGAGAAATAAAAGCTGAAGATAAAAATGAGGTTTTATCATTTGATTTATATATTTATAACAAAGATAAAGCTAGTTTATGCGGTATTAATAAAGAATTTTTATCTTCTCCACGTTTAGATGACCTTTCTGCTTGCTACTCTTCGTTTTTAGGATTTTTAAAAAGCAGTGATTTTAATCGTTTGCCATTATTTGCTGCTTTTGATAATGAAGAAGTTGGTTCTTTAACTAAGCAAGGGGCTAATTCTACATTCTTAAAAGAAATTATTCAAAGAATTGTTCTTGCTTCTTCTTGCTTAAAAGATTATATGAAAGTCGCTGCTAATTCATTTATGCTTTCTATTGATAATGGGCATGCTAACCATCCAAATTACATGGAATTTGCTGATAAAACTACTAAAGTAAATTTAGGAGAAGGTATAGTTATTAAGTATAATGCTAATCAATCTTATACTTCTGATTCTTTTTCTAGCTCATTAGTAAAAAAACTTTGTATTGATAATAATTTAAAGTATCAAGAATATACAAATAGAAGTGATTTAAGAGGTGGATCTACTTTAGGCAATTTATCTAATAGTGAAATTTCATTAACTACTGTAGATATTGGTTTACCTCAATTAGCCATGCATTCTTCAAATGAATTATGCTCAGTTTCTGATTTGAATGACATGGTTTGTTTAGTTGAGAAATTCTTTTCTAAAAAATTTGATTTAGTTTCTGATGGAATAATTTTTAATGAAGATTAGATTAGCAAATATTGATGATTTTAATGGTATTTTAAAAATTTATAGTTTAGCTAGAGAATTTATGATTAAAAGTGGTAATCCTTTTCAATGGGGGAAAGATTATCCACCTTCTAAATTGATTTATCAAAACATATTAGATAAAAAATTATATGTAATTTGTGAAGATAATTGTATACATGCAGTTTTTTATTTTGCTATTGAAGAAGAACAAAATTATCAAAAAATTATTGGAAGCTTTTATGATAATTCATCTTATGGGGTGATTCATAGAGTTGCAAGTGATCAAACAGTTAAAAATGTTTTTACACTTATTGTAAATTTTTGCCAAGAAAAAATTAAGCATTTAAGAATTGATACTGGTTTTGATAATAAAATTATGCAACATGTAATTTTAAAAAACGGGTTTAAAGAATGCGGTGTGATTAAATTAAAAGATGGTTATAAAGGTATTGTATTTGAAAAATTTTAAAATGCATTAATAATGAAAAATCTATTATAAATACTTAATATTTTTACTAGTTAAGATATTTTTTGCTTATATTTATAATTAGTTTTAGTTATTAAAATGATATTGTTTTATTTTAGAGTTATATTTATATACTTATAAATACATTAAGATTAATAAAGTTTATATTGTAATTGTTAAGCCATAAACTTCACTAATTCAAAATAAAAATTTTGATTCTTTATCGCCTTTTTAATTTTGAATCTATAATTTTGAAGATATTAGTACTATTAACGAAAACAAAATAAAAAAATCTCAGGTTTCCCTGAGACTCTATGATTTTGTAATTATCACCAATGAACATAGATTTACATGGATGTATCGTGAGTCCAAAGCAATCTATAACAAGATATAATTTCAAACAGAATGGTGACTCATTGGGGATTCGAACCCCAGACCCCTTGATTAAAAGTCAAGTGCTCTACCGACTGAGCTAATGAGTCATGATGATGGCTGGGGTAACTGGATTCGAACCAGTGCATATCAGAGTCAAAGTCTGATGCCTTACCGCTTGGCTATACCCCAAGACCAGTGGTGGAAGAAGGTGGATTCGAACCACCGAACCCGAAGGAACGGATTTACAGTCCGTCGCGTTTAGCCACTTCGCTATTCTTCCAATTTTTTGTTGACACATGGTGGACGTTATAGGACTCGGACCTATGACCCCCGCCGTGTAAAGGCGATGCTCTCCCAGCTGAGCTAAACGTCCAATCTCTGAAAGCGTCTTATTAATAATATCAAGTTTAATTTTAGTAGTCAATAAATTTTTTACCACTTTTTAAATAAAACTTGGCCTTAATATTGTAAAATATTTTAGGTATAAAAGTATACTATTTATTTAATAAAGTTGAGGAAAAAGTTATGGCTTTTATTGAAGTTAGCAATTTATCTAAATTTTATGGTTCTAATGAGACATTAGTAAAGGCTCTTGACTGTGTATCCTTTAACATTGAGAAAGGTGAATTTGTTGTTATTCTTGGTGCTTCTGGTGCTGGCAAAACAACTTTATTAAATATATTGGGTGGAATGGATAATCCCACTTCAGGTAAATATTTTTTTGATAATAAGGATATTTCTAAAGCTAATAATAAAGAACTAGAAAGATTTAGAAGAGAAGATATTGGTTTTGTTTTCCAATTTTATAATTTAATGACTAATTTAACTGCTTTAGAAAATGTAAGTTTAGCTGCAAGTATAGTTAGTAATCCTTTAGATAGTAAACTAGTTTTAAAAGAAGTTGGATTGGAAAATAGATTTAATAATTTTCCTAGTCAACTTTCAGGTGGAGAACAACAAAGAGTAGCTATTGCTAGAGCTGTTGCTAAAAACCCTAAGCTTTTGTTGTGTGATGAACCAACAGGGGCTTTAGATTCAAAGACTGGCTCATCAATTATTGAATTATTATATTCTCTATGCTTAAAAAATAAGACTACTGTTATTATTGTTACTCATAATTCTTCCTTAGCTAAAGTTGCGGATCGTCTTATTCGTATTCAAGATGGTAAAATTATTGAGAATACTAAAAGTTTAAAGAAAAATAAAATAGGAGAACTTAAATGGTAAAAATGAGTTCAAGTTTTGCTTTACTTTTTAAAGAACTATTAAGAGCTTTAAAATTAAATTGGAAACAATATGTTTCTATTGTAGCTATTTCTTTTTTATCTATTTGTCTTTTTACAGGTTTAACTTCCAATGCTAACAATTTAAAAGAAAGACAAGATGTTTTATATAATTCGTCTAATTTTGCTGATGTTTATGTTACTACATCTTATTTAGAAAAAGATGATTTAGAAATGATAAATAATTTAAATCAAATTAAAGAATATGAACAAAGAATTTATTTACCTAATAATAACTCATTTTCTACAAAATCAGGCTATTTAATTGGTGTTGCAGATAATTATCAATTGACTAAAGCGACAATTATTGATGGTCAAGATGGATTTTTAGTTACTGACTCTTTTTTGGAACAGAAATTAAATAATAAAAAGTTAAAAATAGGAGATGAGTTAAGTTTAACATTTAATAATTTTTTTGCTAATTACTTTAAAAAAATCACTCTAAATGATTTTATAAATAATAAATTTAATTTTTTACCTGAATCTTTAAAAAACCTTTCTTTATTTGATTTTTTATCATTATTTGTTAAGAAAGATAATATATTAATTAAAGATAACATTGATTTAACATTTAAAATCACAGGAACAATGTATCATCCTGAGGGTGTGCAAAGCGCTTCTTTTTCTTCTCCAATTATGCAAGCAAATTATTCTACTTTAGCTGATGCTATTTATACTCTTTTTGATAATAATTATAATTTAAGTTTTATTGATAAATATGTTAATTTTAAATCTTTAATTAAGGATAATCTTTCAAAATTTTCAAATCAGGTTTTAATAAAAACTGATTATAAAGAACAAGTAATTAATGATATAAATAGCTATTTTTCTAGCAAAGAAAATTCTAATTTAATTATTGTTAATAGCAAAGAATCATTAGCAAGTTATCAAGCATTAAAACAAGATGTTAATCAATCAATGCAGTTAACTTTTGTTTTTCCTGTAATTTTCTTTTTGGTTTCTATTTTAGTTATTTTAACAACTTTATCACAAATGATTATTAAGTCTAGAAGTCAAATTGGAATTTTAAAATGCTTAGGTGTTAAAAAAAGTCAAATATATTTTCATTATATTTCATATGGTGTTGTTCTTTGTTTATTAGGTGGTTTAGTAGGTTTTATTGTTGGTCCTTTAATTATTCCAGCTGTCATGGGCATTAAGTATAATTTGCTTTGGGATTTACCAAAACTTAAGGTTCACTTTTTTTATCCGCTTTCAATTTTGATTTTTATAATTTTATTGTTTCTAGCAGGACTTTGTTCTTTTCTAGTTTCTTATAATGTAATTAAGGAAAAACCAGTAGATACTTTAAATGTTAAAATTGATAGAAAACAAGGTAAAAATATTAATGCTAATTCATTTTTTTATAAACATAGTTCTATTTCTTTAAAAATGGCTATAAGAAATATTTTTAAAAATAAAGGAAAATCTTTGATGGTTGTTTTAGGAATGCTAGGCTGCACTGCTTTAATGGTTTCTGGTTTTGGTATAAATGATACATTGAATTATGATGTTAATCTAGATTTTAATGTAAATAGAAATATTGACATTTTAATAAGTGGAAACAATTTAACTGAAGAAAATAGCCAAAAAATAAGTGAATTAGATAATGTAAAAAGAGTTGAATTAGTTTCTAGTTATCCAGTAAGTATCTCTTTTAGCTCTTCTATTGATACTTCACTAACTATTTTAGAAAAAGATTCTTTGGCTTTTAAGGTTCCTTATTATGTTAATGATGGTATTACTATAGATAAAAATAGTGCTGAACGAATTAATGTTAAATTAGGGGATAATTTAAAAGTTTATTTAAATGGTCAAATTTATCTTAGAGAAGTAACATATATTTTCACATCTTCTGTCTTACATGGTATTTTTGATTTAGCTAATCCATATACGCAAAAGTTTACTCCAACTTCTATTTATGTTTCTTTAAATGACAGCTCAAAAGCAGATGAAGTAAAAAATGAAATTGAAAAATTAAAACTATTTGATCAGATTTCTACTCATAAAGAATTAGAAAAACAGGCAAATAATCTTTTATCATCTATTTCTAAAATGACTGATGTTATAAAAGTTTTTGCAATTTTATTGTGTATGGTTGTTATTTACAATCTTACAAGTTTAAATATTTCTGAAAGAAATAGAGATATATCCACATTAAAAGTCCTCGGATTCTCTTTTAAAGATATTGCGAAGACTTTAACATATGAGATTGCATTGAATACTTTTATAGGTTCAATTTTGGGACTGATATTAGGCTATCCTTTAACAGTTTTAATTATGGTAGTAAATAAGACTGATCTTTTAACTTTTGTATACCATATTAATTGGTACACCTATTTAATTGCTTTTATTATTTCTTATATAACAAGCATTGTTGTTTCAATGATATTAAATTTAAAAATTAAAAAAATAGATATGATTTCAGCTTTAAAGTCGGTTGAATAATAATTTATTTTTTAAAAAATGAAAATAGACCTTTTTTAGCTACCTCATTTTTGGTAATTGATAAGACTCTATATCCAGATTCATCAAATACTTTTTTAGAAAAATCTTCATTAGAAAAATCAAAATTATCAGTAGTAAAGGTACAAATTCCTGTGCTGTGGTTAGATTTAATTTTCTTTACATTAACTAATTTTCTAATAACTTCATTAAGATGAGCTTCACACATTGAGCAGTGCATACCATCAATTTTTAATGTGATTTCTTGCATAATTATTACCTCTTTTCTATATATATTATAAATTGACTTAGTTTTTTTGTTAGATAAAATGCTTATTTTTCTAAATCTATTAGTCTTTTTCTATTTTCTTTTAAATAGAGATTTTTTAATTTATTACCTCTTTTATTAACAAGTCCAAGATGTAAATTGTTATAAGTGACTATGTAGGTATCATCATTTAACTTGAGGTTAGTTGTTAATTCATTCCCGTAAATATATTCTTTTGCTTGAGAATAATCTAAATTGATTGTGTTAATGTTTGAATTTTGATATCTAGCATAGGCGTAAGTAAATTTTGCTTTTGCATATTTATCATTTTCTTCTATTTGTATTCCCATTTTTAAAGCCTTAAGTTTTAATAATGGTAGATAAAGTTTATTAAGCCCGAATGTAAGATTATTATATTTAAAAGTTATTAAATTGTTTTTAGAGTTATAGTTAAGTTTGTTTGAATTGTTAAATATTGTTTTAGTTGCTTCTCCATCTTTTTTAAAAAGTGAGATAAAATGCCCTTCACCATTAAATAAATGTGGAAAAAGATGAATAGTACCTTTTTGAATAGAAAAATAATTTGGTAAAATTGGAAAGTCCACTAAATGCATATCTTGGTATTTATTTAGAAATTTATTTACTTGATCTTCATCTTCTTCTTTTAAAAATGAACAAGTGGAATAAATTAATTTTCCACCTTCTTTTAAAAGCAAATAGCTAGTATTTAATAAGTCTTCTTGAATAGGAAGTAAGGCTAAAGTTTTTTTGTATGACCAATCATCTAGCATTTTTGTTTCTTTCCTAAACATTCCAGTTCCTGAACATGGGGCATCTAATATTATTAAATCAAAGGTGTTTTTAAATTCATTTAAAAAATAGCTTGGTGGAAAAGAAGTAACTATTACATTATTTAATCCAAGACGAATAATGTTTTTACATAGTTCTATTGCTCGTTTATAAGAGTAATCATTAGCAACTATTAGTGAATTAGGATGAGTTAAACTAAATGATATTGTTTTCCCACCTGGAGCGGCGCATAAGTCCAAAACTAATAAGTTATCTTCTGCTATTAATGATTGATTAATAGTTGCTGAAGGATCCATTATATAAACTCCACCAGCTTCATGAATTAATGATTTTCCTAAAGGCGTTGTTTCCTGATTATAATAATAGAGATTATTTATCTGGTTTGATTTAGTAAAATTTTTAAAAAATTTACATAATTCATCATCTTTTATTTTTGTTGTATTTAAAACAAAACCTTTAAAAGGTTGATGATTTTGTGATTCTTTAATTTCAGATATAAAATCATCAGATAAATAATTTTTTAAATAAGGATAAAAAGACTCCATACTACTTAATTATAAGTAATAAGCATGATAAAATAAATAGAGGAGGTCATGATGAAGAAGGAAATTATTAATCAAATAGAAAAAGAATTCGGTAATCAATTAGTTGACCTTTTTATAAAAATTGGAAGAAGAAAAATTGATAAAAAATATCAATTTAGAAGAATCCATTCTTCCATTTATGATTGTGAAGAATATGTCTGGCAAGGTGAGGTTCCTTCTAATTCTTTAATTAGCTTTGTTCATGCTGATAATAGAACAATACCTAATGCTACAATTTACAATCAAATTTCTGGCCCAGGTATTACTTTATCAGGACCTGAGGCTTGTTATGATTTTAAAGTAGAACACGCTTTAACTTGTAAAGTTGAAGGTGCTGATATGATTTATCATTTTGTTGATGAAAATTCTAAGCTTTATTATATTGGTAAAAGTAAAAAATTAACGCTTTTTTTAAGAATTTATGATAATGCTAATGGCTTAAATAATGATCGTTGGATTGTTTTATTTATAGAATAGGGGTGCTTTTTATGCGAATGGTTGATTTGATTTTAAAGAAGAGAAATGGTGGACACTTAACAAAAGAAGAAATTGATTTTATTATTGATTCTTATGTTAAAAACTTAATACCTGATTATCAAGTTTCTGCTTTATTGATGGCTATTGTTTTTCAAGATATGTCTAAAGAAGAAACATTTTATTTAACTGAAGCAATGTTACATTCAGGTGAAGTTTTAGATTTATCACAAATTAAAGGTGTAAAAGTTGATAAACATTCAACTGGTGGTGTTGGTGATAAAGTCTCTTTAATTTTAGGACCATTAGTTGTTGCCTGTGGTGCTAAAATGGCTAAAATGAGTGGAAGAGGGTTAGGTCATACTGGTGGTACTATTGATAAAATGGAATCTATTCCAGGAATGAGAACAAGTTTATCTGATGAAGAATTTATTAATCAAGTTAATAAAATCGGCTTAGCCATAATTGGGCAATCTACTGAATTAGATCCTGCTGATAAAAAGCTTTATGCTTTAAGAGATGTTACTGGGACAGTTGATGCTATTCCTTTAATTGCTTCTTCTATTATGTCTAAAAAATTAGCTAGTGGATCTGATACTATTTTATTGGATGTTAAATTTGGTGAAGGTGCTTTTATGAAAACTGTTGAAAAAGCTAAAAAATTAGCTTCATTAATGGTTGAAATTGGAAAATATTTTAAGAAAGATACTAGAGCAGAAATCTCTAATATGAACTCACCTTTAGGAAGAGCTGTTGGTAATATATTAGAAATTAAGGAAGTTATTCAAACATTAAAAGGAAATGGGCCTAGTGATTTAGTAGAAATTATTACTTCCTCTGGTGCTACTATTTTGCAACAAGCTAAGATTGAAAATGATTATAATAAAGCTAAAGAAATGATTGAAAATAAAATTAAATCCTTGGAAGGTTTTAAAGTCTTTAGAGAATTTGTTAAAGCTCAAGGAGGAGATTTATCTTATATTGATAATCCTGAGAAGTTTAAAAAGAGTAAATATGTTATTGATGTTGTTTCACCTGTCAATGGTTATGTATCTAATTTAGATGCTTTAGAAATTGGTGTTGCTGCAATGAAGCTAGGAGCTGGAAGAGAAAAAGTTGGTGATTCAATTGATTTTTCTGCTGGTATTTATTTACACAAGAAAACTTATGAACCTGTTAAAAAAGGAGATGTTTTAGCAAGTTTATATACTGATAAAGAAAATGTACAAGATGTTGTTAAAAAAGTAGAAAAAGCCTATTCTTTCTCTAAAGAAGAAGTAGAAAAAGAGCCTTTAATTTACGCTAAAATTGCATAGTAATTATGGTTATAGCAAGTTTTCAAAACGTCGTTAAAGAATTTAATGGCGAACCTCTTTTTGATCCTATTTCTTTTCAAATTCAAGATAAAGACTCTATTGCCTTAATTGGACCTAATGGTACTGGAAAATCTACATTAATTAAATTACTTATTAAAAAATTAGAACCTGATGCTGGTAAAATAGTTGTAGGTTCTAATTATAAAATAGGTTATTTATCACAGGAAGTTATTACTTCAATGGATAATACTTTGTATCAAGAAGCGATTTTGGTTTTTGATTCATTGATTAAAATGGAAGAAAATTTGACTAAATTATGTTCTGATTTAGCTCAAAATTATTCTGATGCAAAAGCTAAGCAATATTCTTCTTTTGAAGAGAATTTCACTAAATTAGGCGGTTATGAGTATAAATATAAAATAAAAATGATGTTGAATAAATTCGGTTTTAATGAAGAAGATTATTCAAGGAAAATATCATCCTTTTCAGGTGGTGAAAAAATGAAAGTTGCTTTTGTTAAGCTTCTTTTAATTAATCCTGATCTATTAATTTTGGATGAACCTACTAATCATCTTGATATTGATACAATAGAATGGTTAGAAGATTATTTAAAGACTTATCAAGGTGCTTTGCTTTTTGTTTCTCATGATAGATATTTTATTCAGGCTTTAGCAAAAAAAGTCATGGAATTAGATCAACATCATTTAGAGATTTATAATGGTGATTATTCTTACTATTCAAAAGAAAAACAGCAAAGGTATCTTCAACGTTTAGAGCTTTATAAAAGGCAACAAAAAGAAGTTAAGAAACTTGAATGGTTTATTAATTTTTATATGCCTAAACCACGTTTTGCTTCTCGTGCGCATGATCGTGAAAAGAAATTGGCAAGGCTTGAAAAGAATTTAATTGATAAGCCAACAATTACTAAGAATAAAGTAAATATGAATCTTGGTGATGGATATACAAGAAAAGGAAAACAGTTAATTAGGGTCACTAATGCAAGTATTGGTTATGATAATAAGCCTTTAATAAGTGGCATTAATTTTACTTTATATGGTCTTGATCGTCTTGCTATTATGGGACAAAATGGTTCAGGAAAGACTACTTTTGTAAAGTCTTTACTTGGCCAAATACCTTTTTTATCAGGAAAAGTAGAAACCTTAGCTGATCTTAGTATTGGTTATTTAAGACAGGATGGTATTAATATTTCTTCTCCTCTTTCTATTTTTGATTATATTAAAGAAAAGTTCCCGCAAATGTTAGATCAAGAGATTTATGACCATTTAGGAAATTATAACTTCTCTTATGAAGATGATAAAAAAATAGTTGATAATTTATCAGGTGGTGAAAAAATGAGAGTAGTTTTTGCTGAATTAGTTTTACATAATTACTCTTTATTAGTACTTGATGAACCTACAAACCACTTAGATATGTTTACTAAAGAAGAGTTAATTGAGGCTTTGAAAAAATATCAAGGAACCTTAATTGTCGTTTCTCATGATAGATATTTTATTGATTCATTAACTAATAGATTACTTTATTTTGAAGATGGTAAGGCTTATTTATATGAAGGGCGTTATTCTGATTTTAAAGTTGAAGTTTTAGATAATATATTGAAACAAAAAGATGAATTATTAGCTGAAAATAAAACGGAAAAAACAAAAGTAATTTATCAAAATAAACATGAAGAAAAAAAGAGACCTAGATTAGCAAAAAATAAAATTGAAGAAAAAATAGCTCGTTTAGAAAAAGAAATGGATGAAGTTAGTAAAGAAATGGAAGAAAAAGAAAATTATACTAACTTAGAAAAAATGAAGGAATTAGAGGAAAAACAAAAAAAGCAAGAGGAAGAATATGCCTCTTACTTAGATATGTTAGAACTTTATGAAGAGTAATAAGAGTAATTATTTATTACTCTTATTTTTTTTGCTTTTATTTTTATTTGTAAAATCGTTTATGATTTTATCTATTGAGTCACCATTTTCTCGATAAACTGCAGGATTTTCAGGATTTTTAGTAACATCTAAATCTTTATTTTCAATATCATCAACTTTTATTGTTTTAGCTTTAGTACTAGCTTGATTAATAACAACTTGGTCGTAGCTAATATCTACATTGCGTTTTACTAATTCTTTATAGATTCTTTCACCAAGTTCCCATTTAACGTCCCAAAAAATTGATGTAGGGGCATATAAACGAAGTGCAAAATCAACATTTGAGGCAGAAAGGTTTTTAACAAAACAACTAATTGCCATATTTAAATTTGCGCCTTTTTGAGTTTTTGCACAATAAATTAAAATCTTTTTAATTTTATCGACATCTTGTCCATAACCAACTGAAATAGTTAAATCAATACGTCTATATTTCATTACATTGTAATTAGCAACAATTCCTGTAAATAAGTTACTATTTGGAATAGAAACCAAAACATTTTCAGTAGTTAAAACTTGTGTTTCTAAAACTTTGATGTCCATTACTGTTCCTTCTATTGTGCCGTTATTTAATGAAATATAGTCTCCTTTAATAAATTTCTTTGAAGAAAGGAGAATAATCCCAGAAGCAAAATTAGAAATTACTGACTGTAAAGAAAGACCAATAGCTACAACACCTGAAGAAATTACTGTAGATAAGCCAGAAAGGTTAAGTCCTAAAATTGAAAGAGCGATAACTAATAAAATAAAATATAAAATAACTTTAGTAGAAGAAAGAACAAAACCTTTATAAGTTAAAGAAGCGACATTTTTACTTTTTGACCATGAATGTGAAACTATTTTTAAAATAAGGCGAATAATAATGTAAAGTGGAACAAAAATTACTATGGCAATAAGTAATTTACCTAAAAAAGAAGTTGTAACTGAATTTTGGGTCATTTGTCCAGTGATAAAGAACGACTTAATACCTTCCCAAAACTGACTAAACCATTCAGCAACACTATTAGCATTATTGATATTTTCAGCAAATAAATTTAACATTATAAAATCCTTTCTAATTCTTTTATATTACTAATTACATAATTAGCGTTTGTTTTTTCTAAAACATCTTTAGCTTGATGCCCTCTAGCTATTAAAATAGATGTTGCATTAAGTTTTTTAGCTACTTCATTATCATGAGTAGTATCACCTATAAAGGCAGTTTCGGCTGATTTTATATTATTTTTAGTAAAATATTCTATAGCTTCATTAACTTTTGAGTAAGCAAATATATTATTTATACCAATTACAGCTCTAAAATAATTGTATATATTAAGTTGTTTTAATTCATTTTCTAAATCATTTTGTTTAGTTGCAGATAAGATATAAAGGTTGTATTTTTGGTAGTTATTTTTCAAAAATGGAACAATATCAGGAAATGGTTTTAATTTATTAAAAATAGCACGATATGACTTATCAAAATATTTTGATAGTTCTTCAAAATTATCCTTTCCATTTGGCTTTATATCGAATCCGGCTTTAATATAATAGTCGTAAATTGGAAAAGTAAAAGTATGAAGATATTGATCTAAACTAATTTGTGGATGATTAGAATTTGCTAACATTTTATTTAAAATATCTAGACATACTTGTACATCATCAATAATAGTACCATTAAAGTCGAAAACAAGATTTTTAAATTTATTCATACAACTAAATATAGCATATTTTAAAATGTAATTAAATTGTAAATTATTAGTATTAAATATTGTATTGGTGAAGTGTTTTTATCTATAAAAATAAACATAAACAATGGATAAAATTATAAATTTTATAAATGAAAAGATAGTAAAACGCTTTCATCGAAAATGAAGTTTTATGAAAGCATTTTCAAGGTTTTTTTAGCTTTTTTTTATAAAAAAAATCAGTATATTAATAGTGTCGATAGGAGGAATGATTATGGAAAATAAGAATTGTGTTATCGAAGAATTAGATTTAGTTGATACTAAGATGAATAACATCATTGATAAAATGATTGAAAAATATGGTAAATTTGTCAGCTTTGCTGATAATTCTAAGGACCAATATTTAATCGATTTAATTGCTTCTTATAATAAATTACAAGAAGAAAAAGATTATTTAAACGGTCAACTTTCAATTAATGAATAAAATTTTGTTAAGCAGGATTTTATTATAGTGTCAAAAGAAAGAGGTCTTTATGACTTCTTTTTTTTATTAAAAAAATTTGTATAAAAAAAGCTGCAAAACTGCAGCTAATTAATTTTATTTTTTATCGTGTTTTTCATGATAGGCTTTAAAGATGTTATCAATCTTTTGGCCTTTTTCATATAAGTCATCTTCTATGAATACTAAATCAGGAATTTTATATATATCCAATGTTTTAGCTAATTTTGAACGAATAAAACCGCGGTTGTAATTTAGCATAGAAATTAAGCTTGGAACTTTTTCTTTTTGTAAATGTGAAACATAGACTTTGGCAATAGAAAAGTCATCATTAACTTCTACTTGATTTACACAAGCTAGTGGTGCTAAATCATCTTTTAAGTCATGGATAATTTCAGAAAGATTTTTAGCAATTAATGTTTGTATTCTTAATTTTTTATCTGCCATATTAATATTCCTTCTTTTCTTCTTTGCTCCAGGATTCAATAATATCACCTATTTGAACATCTTTATAGCCATCAATAACAATACCACAATCATAGCCTTCTTTAACTTCGTTTACATCATCTTTTTCACGTTTTAAAGAAGTTAAAACACCTTCGAAAATTAATTTATCATCTCGATAAACTTTGACATTAGAGCCTCTTTTTATACATCCTTCTTTAACTGAGCTACCAGCAATAATACCAACTTTTGAGGCCTTAAATGTCATTTTTACTTCGGCCTTACCATTTAAAACATCGATATAGACAGGCTTTAATTTGCCTTTCATTGCTTTTTCTAAATCTTCAGTTAAATGATAAATGATATTGTAATATCTTATTTCAACGTTGCTTTCCTTAGCTTTATCTAAAACAAGTTGATTAGCCTTAACATTAAAAGCAAGAATAACAGCTTTACTAGCAGAAGCTAAAATTACATCTCCTTCAGTTATATCACCAGTTGAAGAATGAATAATTTTAGTTTCAACACCATCGACTTTAATTTTATTAATTTGGTCACAGACAGCTTCAGTAGTACCATCGGTATCGCCTTTAACAATTAAATTCATGACAGTTAATTCGCCAGAAGCAATCTTGTCATAAATATTAGCCATATTGACGCCATCATTTTTGTTTTTGTTAGCGGCTTTTTGTTTTCTAAGTTCAGAAACTTCTCTTGCATCTTTTTCGGTAGGATAACAGAAGAATTGGTCACCAGCATAAGGAACAGCTTCTAAACCAGTTACAGAAACAGGGGTTGAAGGTCCAGCAGTTGATACAGATTTATTAAATTCATTAGTCATTCTTCTTACTTTACAATAGCAATTACCGACTACTAAGAAATCACCAACGTGTAAAGTGCCATTTTGAACTAATAAAGTAGCTTTCGGACCAACTTTTTTGTCCATTGATGATTCAATAACACAGCCTTGAGCAGGTCTAGTAGGATTAGCTTTTAATTCTTTTAATTCAGCAACTAATAAAATATTTTCTAATAAATCATCAATACCAATTTTCTTTTTAGCAGAAATTTCTTTCATGATGGTGTCTCCACCCCATTCTTCAGGGACTAAGCCATATTTAGAAAGTTCGGATTTTACTTTATCTGGGTTAGCACCAGGTTTATCAATTTTATTAATCGCAACAATGATAGTAACATTTGCAGCTTTAGCATGGTTAATAGCTTCAACTGTTTGAGGCATAACACCATCATCAGCAGCTACAACTAAGATTACAATATCAGTTACTTTGGCACCTCTTTGTCTCATTGCTGAGAAAGCTTCATGACCTGGAGTGTCTAAGAAAGTGATTTTTTTACCTTTAATTGTTTTTTGATAAGCACCAATTTCTTGAGTAATAGCTCCAGCTTCACTTGCAGCAATATTAGAATTTCTAATAGCATCTATTAAAGTAGTTTTACCATGATCAACATGACCCATAATAGTTACTACTGGAGGTCTTTCTACTAAATCTTCTTTTTTATCAGTAAATTGAAATTTTTCAAAATCTTCTTTTTGGACAACTTCTTTTTTATCAAAATCAAAACCATTGTCTAAACAAACTTCGCCAATTATATCATCATCAAGAACAGAGTTAATATTAAAAATCTTACCTTTTAAGAATAAGCTTTTTAATATGTCACTTGCCTTTATTTTTAAAGCCTCTGCTAATTCTTCAACAGTTACTCTTCCATGATAAACATATTTTCCTTGTTCAACATGGCTTTTTTCTGAGGCGGAATTAGTATGCTTAAAACCAGCTCCATATTTCGATTTGTTTTTAATTTGCTTTTTTGACATAATTTTCTACCTCCTCTTGTAACTCTTCTATTCTTTTAGCAATAGTGGAATTTAGAACACCTAGGGCATTAACTGAGTCTTTTTTAACTATTTGTCCTAGTTGTTCTTTTGTTAAAAAATAAATAGTTGAAAGATTATTATCTATTGCTAATTGTTCCATCTCTTTTTTAAAAGAATCAGAAGAATCCAATGCAATAATAATTAAACGCATCTTATGCTTTTTAATTTTAAAAATAATATCTTCACCATATGTAAGATATTTTCCACGATTAGCAATACCTATTAGACCAATTATTCTTTCTTCTAAGGTCATTTGCAGTACCTCCTAATTTTTAAATATATTTCTTCAGAAAACTTTGTACCTAAAGCTTTCTCCAAGGCTTTTGTTTTAATAGCTTTTTCTAAAGTTAAAATGTTAGGAGTTAAATAAACTCCACGTCCATTTAATTTACCACTAGGATCTACTTCAACTTCTTTATTTGGAGTTAAAACGATGCGTAAAAGAAGAGATTTATCCATTTTGACTTTATTAACACAATCAAAGCGTAATACTTCTTTAGGCATCGTTAATTCTCCTTCTAATAATTTTTAATCTTGGTAATATTTATCAGAATCGTATTCGGAATAATCTTCATCATCATCGTTATCTTCTTGATTATTCTTTTCCTCTTCATCCATTTCTTTTAATTCGTCTTCAGTATAAATAGGCATGGCCTTATCATAAGTTTTGTTTGTAGTTTCTTTTTCTTCATCATCTTTTTTCTTCCAATTTTTCTTATAAGAAGGTTTATTGGCTTGAGTGCCTTTTTTCTTCTTTTCTTCTTCAATTTGGGCTTCTAATTCAGAAATAGAAACTTTAGCTTTATTAGTAATTTCAACATGCTCAACAGGTTCTTCAACTTTAGCTGGTTTAGCTTCAGGAGTTTCAACTTTAGGGGTTTCAACTTTAGCAGCTTCAGTTTTTTCTACTTGTTCTTTTTCTTCTGCTTCTTTAGTAGCTAATGATTCTGCTTGAGTATTATCAACAACTTCTTCTTCCTCATCATCATGTGGAACGATGTTATCTAAATCAACATCGCCATTATCGTCTTTGATATTTTTAGATTCTTTATCCAAGGTTTCCAAAGCTAATTTTCTTCTTATATCATCAATACTCTTGAATGTGATATGTTCACTCATAGCTTTATCTTGTTCTTTAATATCAATAGAATAACCAGTTAATTGAGAAGCTAATCTAACATTTATTCCACCTTTACCAATAGCGATTCTTGATTCTTCGTTTTTAACAACAGCAATAGCTTTTGGTGACTTGTTTTCAGGAACAACTTGATCTTCATTAATAGAGACACCGACAACAGTGGCTGGTTTTAAAGCTTCAGCAATGTAAAGATATGGATTATCGTAATACTGAACAATATCGATTCTTTCTTTGTTAAGTTCGTTACTAATAGATTTAATTCTACTTCCATCACTACCAATACAAGCACCAGTAGGATCAACGTTTGGATTATTAGTGGCAACAGAAATTTTTGATCTATTTCCTGGGTCTCTAGCAATTCCTTTAATTACAATTGAACCATCGGCTAAATCTGGAATTTCTTCTTCAAATAGTTTCTTTAAAAATTCTTTACTAGTTCTAGTAACATTTAAACTAGAAGCGCTAGATTTATCATCTTTAAAACGAGGATTTTTACCGATAGATTCAAGTAAAACTTTAATGTTTTCACCATCAGTAAAAGCTTCTCCTGGAATAGCATTTCTTTCAGTTAAAACAGTATGAACTCCTCCAATTAATAAAGAAGTGTTCTTACCTTCTTGGCCATTAACAACAGCTATTACAATCTTGCCTACTCTATCTTTATATTTTTCTAAGAGTAAAGATTTAGTAGTTTCTTTGCACATAGCAAGGAAATAATTAGTAACTTTAGTATAAAATTTATGAGGCAATTTAGCGAAAGAATATTTTTCTTCTTCTTCTTTTTCTTCTGGTGACATATTATCAGTGACTACACCTAATTCTTTAGTCCAAACATCGCCCTCATGATAATCTTTATGCTCAGGATCTAATTCTTTTGCATCTTCTGGTTCAATTTGATATAAATCATCAATAACATCATTAGTAACGTCTTTGTGTAAGAAAATTCTAATTTGATCATTATCAAACTTGGCATCAACATGAATACCACCAGCAATTGATTGCTCAACTTCTGTTCCATCTTCTTTCTTAACAAGTACTTTGTTAGTAGAATATCTAGTTTCTTTATAAGCTTTTACTAAAGCATCTAAAAATAATTGCTCAGATTTTTCAGGTGGAATCTGTCTTTCAGCTGCCATACTTTGTAAAGCTTCTTTAAAATTCTTTAATGATAAAATTTTTCCTTCAAATGGTGTATCTTCATCAATTCTTCTTGGTCTTGCCATAATATTATTCTCCTTTAAAATTTTATTTTTAATTGTATTTTTTTAATGTCATCTAACTTAATATCTTCTTTTTTAGGTCTCCCTTTAATAAAGTGTTTTAAGATTAAGTTATTTTCATTTAATTCTATTAGGGTTCCAGTTACTTTTTTGTTATTAAAAGTAATTTCCATATAGTCATTTAAATGATTTGGTAGTTCTTCTTTAACGATGAATCTTTCAGCGCCTGGAGAAGAACAATCTAATTGATAAGTGAAATTAAGTTCATCACACTTATCTAAAAAGAGGTTAAATTCCTCAGTAAATAAAGTAATATCTTTTAGACTAATTCCACCTTTTTTATCAAGAATTACTTCTAAAATTTTATCTTTACCCTGAGTTTTAAAACAGATAGAAATAAGCTGCAAATTAAATTTTTCAGCGCATAATTTAGCTTGATTTTTAATGTTTTCTGAAATATCCAAATGTTAACCTCCTAAAAAATAAAGAGTGGAAATTACTTCCCACCCTTAATAATCTTACGATATTAAGAAAAGATGAACTTTTCAAGTTCGTAAATATTCTAAACTATTTTGATTCTTTAGTCAAATTTTTGCACTTGCTTTTGAAAGTAAAACTGATTTTTAAATTATTTTTTTCTAATATCTTATCAAGAGCGATTATAGCAGGTGTATCGATAACTAAATTTATTGCAAGTTCTAAAATAAAGTTTAGCCCGGCTGAAATTAATAAAAATGTTAAGATTGCGCCTAATGTAACTGTTTGAGCTCCTGTAGCATTTAAAATTGCATCTTTTAAACTTGGATAGAAAAAGCCTATATAACAGCTTAAAAATACAAAAGTATTTAAAACGACAACTAAAATTGAAGAAACAATTCCAGTAACAACTTTATTACCTTTTTCCCACTTTTTTATGAATTTACTAATTAAACCTACTAAAAAGCCATCTAATATTCTAGGAAAATAGCAAGTAAAAACTAACCCAAAAGGATTAGTAGCAAATAAAACTGGCCCAGAAGGATCCATTCCAGTAACACCTTGAATTAAAGAAAAAGTACCCCAGATAAATCCAACATAAGCCCCTATTGATGGGCCAAATAATGTGGCAGTAATGGCCACAAAAACTCCAGTTAATGTGATATTTAAACCAGTAGCAATAGGAAAAGAGAAAAAGCTAAAAGCTATTCCTAAAGCAGTAAGTAAAGATAATAAGACAACAGATAAAATATTTTGATTTCTTTTCATAATTAATTGTTCCTTTCAGTATTTTTTAAATAAATGTTATATAGGCCAGTAAATATAAGGTCTGGTAAATAATTATAATCTTTAAGTAATGGTGATAAAAAATGAGCATCTCCACCAGTAATAATTTTTATTAAATCTGTTGGCTGTTCTTCTTTAATGATTTCTTTTTCAAATCCTTTTATTGCAAAATAAGAACCATATAAAAGACCACTAGAAATACTTTGAGGAGTGTTTTTACCTAAGATTTGCTTATTTATTATTAAATTTGTATCGTAAAGTTGAGCAGTTTTCTTTATTAGCGCCTCTTTTTGTAACTGCAAACCAGGTTGAATAATTACCCCTTTAAATTGCTTTGTTTTAGTAACATATAAAACTTTTATGCATGTTCCAAGGTCCACAATAACAAGATCTTTATTTGGATATAAATTGATTCCACCTACTGCATCACAAATAAGATCAGAACCTAATTCATTAGGGTTATCTATTTGTAGTAAAAGAGAAGTTTTAATTCCTTTAGAAACAACTAAAGTATCTTTATTTATTAATGATTTAACCGCTTGCGTTATAACATTATTTAACGAAGGGACTACTGAAGAAAGTATTACACCATCGAAATTTGATTTTTCTAGTTTGTAGTAAGTAAGAAACTGATCAAGAATGGTTGCATATTCTTCACTTGATTTTAGTAAATCAGCGTGGGTTTTAAATTTACATATTAATTCCCCACTTTTTGAGTATACCCCAACATCTAGGTTGGTGTTACCTAAGTCTAAAAGTAAATACATATAAAATTCCTTTCGCTACAGTCTATAAAAGTACCGTGCTGTATTGTTATATACTTATATAAATTATTTTTCAATAAAAAAAACTAGCTTAAGCTAGTTTTAGTGTCTATTTATTTTGTTTTTTGTTGAATAAATTTAACTAAATCACCAACAGTTTTAATTTGAAGCATTTCATCTTCATTGAATTCAATATGGAATTCATCTTCAATATTGATGACAATTTCAGCTTTATCAAGTGAATCGAAACCTAAATCTGTAAGGTTAGTAGTTTCATCGATTTTTTGATTTTTAATTTTTTTATCAACAATTTCTTCTAATTTAGCTAATATTTCTTTATTTTCCATAATCATTTACTTCCTTTCAATGTCCATTTTATTTTAGCAATAAAGTAAATAAAATAAAAGGGACTAGCAACCTAGCCCCATATTAACAAGTTTTAATTAACGATGAGCGTTACGTCTAGCTTGTTCAGATTTCATTTTACGTTTTAAAGATTTTTTATAAAACGCTTCGTGTTTCTTTGAATCAGCTAAGATACCTGATTTGTTAACTTGACGTTTAAAACGTCTAACTGCATCATCGAATGATTCGTTGTCGTGAACGACAGTTTTCGGCATTAAATACTCACCACCTTTTATTCCGGCTAGTAAACTAGCTTTATTAGTGTAAATATTTTTTATTTAAATTTCAAGATAAATATTTAGTTAAACTTAAATAGTGTTTCAAAATAAAATATAAATTATTTGAAATATTTAATTATTAGACTTATAGGTGAAATCTAAATATGAATAAATTTTTGAATTTTTATCATATTTTATATTATTAATAATAATTTCATTTTCTTCATTTTGATAATCTAAATTTAGAATATTTGATGTTTCATTTGTAATTAAATATTGTTGTTCTTCTTCTATTTCATTTTTTGTTTCTATTGTAAATTCTTTTACATCACTTTCTAATTCAAAAATTAGTTTAGTGTATATTTTGTCATTTCTATAATCAGTTAATGAATATTCTGCTTCTATTTGGTTATCTTCGTTTTCTAAATTTTTTTCAATTAATATGTAATTAGATGATTTTTTAGATGATTGATAAATCTTAGTTTTGGTCTCAATTTCTATTTCATCATCTTCTTTTTCTTCTTCTTTTTCTATTTCAACATAATAGGTATTGTTTTCGTCTTTTAAGTAGCCCTGAACTTTATCTTTGTTGTTTTCTAGTTGAGAAGCATAGTAAAATTCAAAATTATTTATTTTAATAGCGTATGGATAATTTTGATCTTCTGAATTAAATGGAGTGTAATTTGAATCATAATTTACAATGTTATTAATTAAAGGATAAAAAGTATCAAAATCTTTTACAGCTTCTTGAAAATCATTGTAATTAACTTTTTGATTTTGTTTTTTTATTAATGAAACTGGTGAATTTAAATCTAAATAATTTATTCCAGCAAATAATTCATAAGAAGCCATTTTTATTGTTTTATTATTGGTTGGAATTAATACTTCATTTTGACTTGATCTAGTATTTTTATTTGAAAAATATATGGATGTTGGAATAACTATAACTGCTAAAACACAAAAACTTACAACAGAAATAAAGGATGATCTTAAATAAAATGGTTTAACTTTTTTTATTAAATCATTTTCTTTGTGTTTTTGATACTTGTTTAAGATATCTTTAGAAGATGTTTTTATTTGATATGAATTTGCTTCTTTTGCTATTTTATCTTTAATTTCTTTTTCAGTAAGCATCTTTTAATTCCTCCTGTATTTTCTTTATCGTTTGATTATATTTATAAGTTATTGTTCCTAATGGTAATTTTAAAATTTCAGCGATTTCTCTATGTTTTAATTCATCTACCGCATGTAAGATAAGAATTTGAAAATCTATTGGATCTAAAATTTTCTTTAATAATGGAATTAATTCTTTATAAGAGTTTAAATTATCATCTGAGTGAAAAGATTCTTTAAAGTTTTCAATAGAAGAAATCTTATTATGTTTATTAATATAATTTAAAGCCTGATTTCTTGCGATGGTTATTAAATATGAAAGAATTGATTTGCCAGTATCTATTTTATTTATATTTTCTAAAAAAATTACAAAAGTGTTTTGTAAAAAATCCTCGGCTAGTGAATAATCTTGAATAATTGAATATGCGGCAAAAAATACTTTCTTTTTTGTTAATTCAAAAAAAGAATCAAAGTACTTCATTTCACCATTTTTTAATTTATTAATTAGTTCTATTAATTCTTCTTCCATTTTCTCTCCATAATATATACAATTCTAATTCTACTTTTATTTGAAAAACTTTTAAAGTTTTTAATAAAATGATTTATTAAATTTAGTTTATAATTATAATTGATGAAATTCTATCAATTACAAACTATCTCATCTTATCAAATTGGTTCTTCTTCTATTAATTTAGAGAGTTATGTTGATTTTTTATCTAAACTTTCTTATTCTGGAGCCGGAATTTGTGATTTTAATAGTATTAATGCTTTCCCATATTTAGATAAGGCTTGTTCCAAATTTAAATTAAAACCTGTATATTTAACAACTATTAATTTTAAAGATAATGAAATCTTCAAAATTTCTTTAGTTATTTTATCTGAAGTTGGTTATTTGAACTTGGTTAAAATTATTAATCAGCATAAAGATTTTTATACTTTTGAAGATTTAGAAAATAAGGTAGAAGGATTAGCCTGCATTTTAAAAAGTGAAGATAGCAAAATGAAGGATTCGCTATTTTTAGAAAATAGTAATAAGACTTTTTTAAAATTAAATCATTTATTTAATAACTTTTACTTTGGTATAGAAATTTATTCAAATAATGAGCTTATAGAAATTGAAAAACTAAGGGATTTTATTTATAAACATTCTTATAATTCTTTAGCCTTTCCAAAAGTTATTTACTTAGATAAAAAGGATGGATTTAAAGCTTTTAAGTTTTTACATGCCATTATTAATAAAGAAAATTTAACTGAAAAAGACTTGGAAAATAGTGGACCTTATTTTGTTTTGACTACTAATGTTTTAAGTAAACTATATTTAGAAAAAGAAATAGAAAATCAAGATCAATTAATAAAATTAATTGATTTTACATTCATTAAAAAAAGAGGAAGTGTTATAGATTTTGGCTTAGAAGCAAAAAAGACTTTGCATGATTTAGCTTATGATTCTTTAGTAAAAAAATTTAATAACAAGATTCCTAATAATTATTTAGAAAGAATGGAATATGAATTAAAAATAATTGATAAAATGAATTTCAATTCATATTTTTTAATAGTTTATGACTATGTTAATCACTTTAGAAATTCAAAAGATGTTAAAGTAGGTCCCGGAAGAGGTTCAGCAGCTGGAAGTTTAATTTGTTATTTGCTTAATATTGTTAGAATTGATCCTTTAAAATACAATCTATATTTTGAGAGATTTTTAAATCCATTAAGACAAACTATGCCAGATATTGATATAGATTTTGCTTCTGATAAAAGGAATATAGTAATTAAGTATTTAAAAGATAAATATTTAGATAAAAGAGTCTCTTTAATTATCACTTATTCTAGTTTAAAAATGAAAGCTACTTTAATGAGAATAAATAAAGTGTTTTCTGATATTCCTGCTAAAATTATTGAATCTATTTCTAAAAGCATCAATAAAAAAGAAGAAAATAATTCATTTAAAGAAGAAGCTAAAGTTAATTTTCGCTTTAAGAAATTAATTAATGATCCATATTATTTAGAAATTGTAAAAAAGGCAAGTTTAGTCCTTTTTTATCCTATCGCTGAATCAACTCATGCTTCAGGTGTTATTCTTTCTAATGTTATGTTAGATGAGGTTTTACCTCTTTCTAAAAATAAAGCCACGTTAACTAATAAATATGACTTAATTAATATTGTAGATTATGAAAATACTTATTTAGAGGAAATGGGTTTTTTAAAGTTCGATATTTTAGGTTTAAATAATCTGACTTTTATTGATTTAATTGAGAAAAAAATTATTTCTAATAATAAAACATTATTAAATTATGAAGAGAATTTAGAAGATAAAAAGACTTTTGATGTTTTAAATAATCTATTAGTTGTAGATATATTCCAATTAGAATCATATGGTATTATTAATGCCTTAAAACAAATTAAGCCAACTAATATATATGATATTTCTGTTTTATTAGCTTTATATAGACCAGGGCCTATTAAAAATATATCAACTTATGCAAATAGAAAAAATAAACACGAAAAATATATATTAATTACCCCGTTATTAAATGATATTTTAAAAGAAACATATGGAATTTTAGTTTATCAAGAACAAGTTTTAGAAATAGCAAAAAAATTAGCAAATTTTGATGGTGGAAAAGCTGATTTATTTAGAAGAGCAATTTCTAAAAAAGATGAAAGTAAAATTTTGGCGTTAAAAGATGAATTTATTAAAGGATGTGAAGCTAATAAATTAACACATAATCAAGCAGAAAGTATCTTTAAAATGATTGAAGCTTTTGCAGACTATGGCTTTAATAAAGCACATTCTATAGCTTATAGTTATATTACATATAATTTACTTTATTTAAAGGCTAATTATCCTACAGAATTTTATTCTATTTCTATTGATAATTTAGCTTTAAATGAAGAAAAATTTAAAAGATTAAAAAATGAATTAACATTTTTCTCTTTGGAAATATGTGGTCCTAATATTAATTATTCACAAAAGCAAACCTCTAGTATTGGAAATAAACTTTATATTGGATTTAATAAATTAAAAGGATTATCTGATTCTATGGTAGAAAATTTATTAAAAGAAAGAGAAAAAGGAAACTATATTTCTTTAGTTAATTTTTTATTTAGAAATAGTCAATATCTTGATGAAAGTTCTTTAATTAGTTTAATTTATTGCGGTGCTTTAGATGAATTTAAATTTTCAAGAAAAGATTTAGTTAAAAATATTCATGAAATATTCTTATCTTCTAGTTTTTCTACTTCAGAAGAAACTTTTATTTTACCAATCATTTTAAAAGATGACGGTAAAAAAGATGTTGAAGATTTTATAAATGAATACAAAGTTTTAAATGGAGTTTTGTCTTTTGAATTGTCTTCTTTAATTGATGGAAAAAGTAAATATCCATTTTTGTTTGTTGTTTTTGATAATCCTTTATATTTACATGATGATCAAACTCAATTAACTTTACTTTCAGAATATGGTATAGAGAAAGTTTATCTTAATAAGCATATTAATGTGTCTAAGGGTGATATAATTTCACTTAATAAGCTTAAACAAAAAGTTTATGATGAAGGTGAAATTTTAATAAATAAAGAGAGGTTAAAAAATGTCTAAAACTTATATTATTGATGGAAATTCTTTGCTATTTCGTTCCTTTTATGCAACATATATCCCAGGAAGAGAAGTAATGCATACTTCAACTGGCATTTATACTAATGCTCTTTATTTATTTAATAAGATGATGTGTTCTATTAAAAGTGAATTAACTTCTAAAGATAGAATGATTGTTTGTTTTGATACTGGTAGAAAATCTTTTAGAACCCAGAAACTTGAATCATATAAGATGAATAGAAAACCAGTTGAACCTTCATTAAAAGCACAAATGCCACTAGCAAGAGAATTGTTAAATGATTTAGGCATTTTGTATATTGAAAAAGAAGGATTTGAAGGAGATGATTTAGCTGGCTCTTTAGCCTATTATGCTTCTTCAAAAGGTGATGATGTTACTTTATTTACATCGGATAAGGATTTTTTGCAACTTTTGGTTAATAATCATGTGCAGATTCGTTTTTTAAGAAAAGGTTTATCTGAAGTTGAAGTTTATACTAAGGATAATATTCATGAAAAACTAGGTTTTCAAGCGGATCAAGTTGTTGATTATAAAGGTTTGGTTGGTGATACATCAGATAACATCCCTGGTATTAAAGGTGTAGGTGAAAAAACAGCTATAAAGCTTTTAGATAAATATAATCATTTAGAAGAAATTTTTGCAGGATTAGCAAATGATAAATCTAAAATGGCAAAAAATATTTTGGATAATAAAGAAACTGCTTTATTTTGTAGAGATATTGCTACAATAGTTACTAATTTAGATGTTTCTGAAGCTTATAATAAAGGACTTGTCAAAGATTATAATTATCAAGATTTATTGAGTTTTTATAATAAATGTGAATTTAAAAAATTCGCTAGTGAACTTATAAAAAAAGAAGAAAGTAAATTTTCTTTATTTGGAAATGAAACTGCTGAGGAAGAAAATTACGATTTAGATGTTAAAACTTATGATTCATTTAAAGAATTGGATTTTAAACCTACTAGTTTACTTGTTTATACTTCCAATCCGAATATTCATGAAGCTGAAATCTATGGTTTTTATTTTTCCGATGGTGAAAAAATAGCTTATATTAAAGTTGAAAATTTAGTTAATGATGATTCTTTTAAAAAATATTTAATATCTGAAGATAAAAAAGGTACTTATGATTATAAGATGCTATTTTGTGCTCTTTCTCAATTGAATTTACCTGAAATTGTTAATTTAGATTTTGATTTGCTTTTAACTACTTATTTATTGCAGCAAAATGTTAAACAAGAAAAAGAAGCTTGTTTAGAATATTATTCTTACGATGTAAGTAAATTATCAAGCGATAAAGTTTTTGCATTACTTTGTAAGGTTATTTCTAACTTAAAAGAAAAAGTTTTCAAAAATTTGGATGAAAATGGCCTAAATCATTTGTATTTTGATTTAGAATTACCACTTTCTAAAGTTTTAGCACAAATGGAAATTGAAGGCTTCCCTTTATCTAAAGACGCATTGGAGAAAGTTAATCTTAATTTTAAAGAAAAGTTAGAAAGCATAAGAAAAGATATATTTACTATTGTTGGTCATGAACTTAATCTGGATTCACCTAAACAAGTAGCAGTTGTTATTTATGATGAGTTAAAGCTTAAACGAAAAGGAAAAAATAATTCTACTAATTCAAAAATTTTAGAACAATTGGCAAATATTCATCCGTTCCCTGCTTTACTTTTAAATTATCGTAAATACCAAAAATTAGTTTCTTCATATACATCTAGTTTAGGTAAATATGTACAAAAAGATGGTAAAATTCATGCAATATTTAATCAAGCTTTAACTGCAACTGGACGCTTATCAATGTCTGAACCTAATTTACAAAATATTGCAATAAGAGATGAAGAATCTAAAGAAATTAGAAAGGCTTTTTTCTATCCTAATTATGAGTATCAATTCTTATCTTTAGATTATTCTCAAGTTGAATTAAGAATGTTAGCAAGTATTGCTAATCTACATGAAATGATAGAGGTTTTTAATAATGAAGTTGATATTCATACTTCTACTGCAAGTAAAATTTTTAATGTTCCAGTGACTGAAGTAACACCTTTGATGAGAAGAAAGGCCAAAGCTGTTAATTTTGGAATTGTTTATGGTATTTCCCCATGGGGACTTGCTGAACAGTTAAAAATTTCTACAATGGAAGCTAACGATATTATAAGAGCATTTTATAATTCTTATCCTGGTTTAAAAGAATTTGAAGATAAAATAATTGCTTTTGCTAAAACTTATGGTTATGTTAATACAATTTTAAATCGTCGACGTTATATTGAAGAAATTAATGAGACAAATCGAAACACCTCTTCTTTTGGAGAAAGAGCAGCAGTTAATACAGTTATTCAAGGAAGTGCAGCTGATTTGATTAAGGTTGCTATGATTAAAGTTAATGATTTTTTAAAGGATTATAAAACTAAAATGATTTTACAAATTCATGATGAATTAGTATTTAAAGTTCCTAGAGATGAAGTACCATTTATTGAAGAAAAACTAAAATCAATTATGGAAAATTGTATGAAGCTTAATTGCAAATTAGAAGCTGAGGGTTCATTTGGAAAAAATTGGTTTGAATGTAAATAGGAGAAATTATGCCAGAATTACCAGAAGTAGAAACAGTAAGAAGAATTTTAGAAAAAGAAATTGTCGGACTTACTTTTAAGAGTGTTAATGTCATTTATCCACGTTTAATTAATGCGCCTTTAGATGAATTTAATAAATTAATTCCTAATAGTAAAATTATTAGTTTGACAAGAAAAGGAAAGTATTTAATATTAAATCTTTCTAATTGTTATTCGTTAATTGTCCATTTTAGAATGGAAGGTAAGTTATTTCACGTATTTAATTTAGAAGATAATTTAAATAAATATGTTACTTGTTATTTTACTTTTAATGATGGGACTTTTTTGATTTTTAATGATGTAAGAAAATTTGGAGTTTTTTATTTATATAAAACTGATGAAATAAATAAATGCAAAGAATTAGCAAAATTAGGTAAAGAACCTTGGGATATTAGTGATTCACAATATTTATTGGATAAATTTAAAAATAATAATAATTATTTAAAAGAAGCTTTATTAGATCAATCAATAATTGCTGGTTTAGGTAATATTTATGCTGATGAGGTTTTATTTAAATCTAAACTAAATCCTTTTAGAAAAGCTTGTACAATAAATAAGGAAGAGGCAAACAAAATAATAAAAGTAGCTTCTGATGAATTAAAACTTGCAATTCAAAATAAAGGCTCAACTATTTTAACTTATCATCCTAGCCTTGGTGTTTCAGGTAATATGCAGCATTTTTTAGAGGTTTATAATTCTAAAAATAAACCATGTCCTATTTGTTCTACTTTAATTGAAAAGCGTTATGTGAATGGAAGAGGTACCTGCTATTGTTATAAATGTCAAAAAGTATATCCTTCAATAGCAATAACAGGAAAAATTGCTTCTGGAAAAACTAGAGTTTTAAATTTATTAAAAGAGAGAAATTTTCATGTTGCTTCCGCTGATGATATAGTGCATAAGCTTTATGGTGATCAAGATTTTATTGATAAATTAATGAAAAAATTTAAAAATTATTCAATTTTTAGAGATAATGAAATAGATAAAAAAGCTTTAATTAATAAAATGTTCGAAAATAAAAAATTTAGAAGAAGTTATCAATTGTTTATTTGGTCAGCAGTTAAGGAAAAAATTAATAATTTTATTATTAACAATACAGATTATTTCCAGGCAATAGAGGTCCCATTATTATTTGAAGCTAAAATGGAAGATGATTTTACTTATTTAATAGGTGTTGAAACTACAAAGCAAATGGAATATTTAAAGATTAGAAATGATGAGGATCCTAAGAAAAGATTACAAATGAATTCAATCAATTCTTATGATAAAAATAAGAATAAATTAGATTTTATCATCCAAAATAATAACGATTTAGAAAGTTTAAATAAACAAGTTGATAAGATAGTTGATAACATAAAAAATAACTTGTAAAAAACATTTTTTAATGCTAATATTTTTAAGTCAAGAGGTTAGATTATGTTAATTGATGAAATTAAAAAAGCTAATATGCAAGCTTTAAAAAATCATGATAGTGATGCTAGAGCCTCATTATCTGTACTCATCAACAAGTACATGCTTCTCAATGTTGAAAATAAAGCTAAAGGTAAGGAAACAACCGAGGCTGATGTAGTATCTTTAATTCAAAAATCTATTAAAGAGCTTCAAGAAGAAAGAGAAATGTATGTTTCTAATAATAGACCTGAAAATGTTAAAAAAATTGACCATCAAATAGAATCTATTAGTGTCTTTCTTCCAAAGATGATGTCTGAAGAAGAAATCAAAGCCATTATTAGTAAACTTGATGATAAGTCTATTAAAAATGTTATGTCAACTTTTAAAAAGGAATATGCTGGTAAAGTTGATATGTCATTAGTTTCTAAAATTGCTAAAAGCCTTAATTAGCTTCTAGCTTCTCTTGGGAGAATAGTTAAATGGTATAACTATGGTCTCCAAAACCATTGTTGAGTGTTCGATTCATTCTTCTCCCGCCATTTTATTTTAATATTTAAGAATGTTAACTAAATGTTTTTCAGTTAAACATCTTTGTTACAAAAGTTGCTCAGTAAAAGACTCATCAATATGGGTCTTTTTTATTTATAGATTGTAATTTATTTTTATTTAAAAATTATTAATACACAATAATATATAAAGTCTGAAGAAAATTTAAAATAGTCAATTTCGTTTTCAATAGCACTAATTTTCACATAAATAAAATTATTTGTTTGCTTGTTTAGATCTTAAGTATTTAATATTTTATTTAAAATAAATTTAATAATTATTCTTTAATTAATTTTTTAAAATTTGTGTATGCTTGTAGTAATCTATTTGTGCCTTCTAGAACATATTCTTTACTAGTAGCAATGTTTAAACGGATAAAATTATTGCCATTTCCTCTATATACTTCTCCTTTAGATACTATTAATTTAGTATTTTCATATATAAAATCAATAAATTCTCTTGTTTTATTTTTAAAACATGAGCAATCAATCCAAAGTAGATAAGTTGCTTTTGATTCAATTAATTTTAATTCTGTTAACTTTAATTTTTCTTCTACTAATTTTCTATTTTCATTTAAATATATTCTTAGTTGATCTAAATAATTTCTCCCATTATTAGAAAAAACAATTTCTGGTGCAATACTTGCTAAAATATTTGGCTCAGCACATTCTGAAGTGTTTAAACCGCGTTCTACTAAATGTTTTAAATATGGATTATAAGCAACAATTAAAGCAGATTGTAGACCAGCAATATTAAATGTTTTACTTGGTGAAATTAGAGTTATAGAATTTTCTTTATTGATTTTATTAACTGAGGCAAAAGGGATGTAGTTATAATTTGGATATGTTAAATCACAATGAATTTCATCTGAAATTACTACAACATGATATTTATAAGCTAGTTCACCAATTTTTGCTAGTTCTTCTTTTGACCAAATTTTTCCTATTGGGTTATGTGGATTACATAGTAATAAAATACTTGTTTCTTCTAATGCAAGTTTGTTTTCTAAATCTTCAAAATCAATAGAATAAGTGTAGTTTTCATATTTTAAATTTGATTGTAAAGTGTGTCTACCATTGTTTTCTATACAATTATAAAAAATATTATAAACTGGGCTTAAAACTACAACATTATTTGCAATATTTGATAAGCGACGGATGCTTGCAGAAATTGCTGCTACTACACCAGTAGAAAAAATCATGTTTTCTTTTTTAAAAATTAAATTATGGTAATTTTTCCACCAATTTATATAGCTATTATAAAAATTATCGTTTAAGCCTGTATATCCATATGCTGATTCATTAATTCTTTTTATAAATGCTTCTTTAATGAAATTTGGAGTTATAAAATCCATATCGGCTATGGACATAGGTAAACAATTATTTTCTACATTCCATTTTATAGAATTTGTTTCTTTACGGTTAGCTAACAAGTTAAAATTATATTTAGTCATTAGTAATAATCCTTATTAAATCTTTATTAGTTTCTTTTGGGTCTAAAATTAGTTTATTTATTTTTGGTGCTTTAATTATTCCTGATATTGGATTTTTTACACCAATTATATTAGATATTATATCAGCATCGATATTTTTAGAATATTCAAATGAAAGATCAGTATCAATTAATTGGCAATTAATTAATTTAATATTATTCATATAGCAAAAGCCTTGATGAGAAGTTACAGAACAATTAATTAAAGTAATATTTTCAGAATTCCAACCAAAGTATTCTCCTTTAATAATGGAATTTTTTATTATTACATTATTAGCGTTCCAAAAAGCATCTTTGGAATTAAGTATTGAATCACTTATTTCAATATTATTTCCTCCATCAAAGCAGTAATTACCATCCAATTTTAAATTATTTATTTTAATATTTTTTGAATTCATTAAAAAATAATCACCTTTAGCTTTAATATTTTTTAATTTAACATCTTTACAATTCCATAAGGTTTCACTAGCATCATTAAAAATAACATTTTCTAGAGATATATTGTTACTTTTTCTAAATTCTTTAGGCGCATCAATAATAGTGTCTTTAAGTGATATGTTATTTGTATACCAGATTCCAGATTTACCAACTTTATAAAAGTGACAGTTAATTACTTTAATGTCGTTTGAATACCATAAAGGATATTTGTAAAAAAATGATGAGTTAATAATTTCCAAATTACTAGATTCTTTTAATGGTGATTCACCATTATAAAAAATACAGTTATTTATGATGGTGTCTTTTTGCTTAAAGAGGCAACGTTCCCCTGTGAATAATAAATCTTTAATTGTTTCCATTGTAAATTCCTTTAATTTCATTGTTAGTATAACAAACTTATTAAATTTACTCTTTAATTTTTCTTCTATTATAGTAAAATATTTTAGAAATGGATTATATAGGTATTAAGAAAGCTAATAAGAAGCTTAAGAATCGTTATCTAGTAAGCATCTTTATTTTTAGTTTTATTTTTGCTTTTGTCTTCTGCTGTGGTCTTGTTATTGAATATCATTTATTTGTTTCTTATTTAACAAGAAATTCTAAAACATGTTTTGTCTTGCTTTATATTGTTCCATGTTTTACTTTAGTGTTTTCTTTACCTATTGTTTTAAATGCAAAGGTTTTAGCCCTTTTTAAAGATATTCCAAATATATTTGATAAAAAAATTTTAGTCGCAACTTGTAAAGTAATTAATTTTATTAAATTTAATAAGTCTATCTTATTAACATATATTGAAATTGATGGTAAGAAGTATGAGCTTAAGCTTTCTAAAAAATGTGATTTAAAAGAAGGAAATTCTTATTGTTTTACTTTTCTTCCTAATTCTTTATTGGCAGAAGTTATTAATTTATTATGAAACTTAACTTATCTAAAGAGATGGATCTTACAACAGGTGATACTAAAACTTTAATTAAAAAAGTTATAGTTTTTGCTTTACCTATTATGTTAGTAGGTGTTTTGGAAGTTTTATTTAATACATTTGATTTGTTAGTAATTGAGGCTTTTAAAGGTCAGCTCGAAGGTGATGCTGTTGGGACAAACGCTGCTTTTATTGCCTTACTTACAAATGTTTTTATTGGATTATCTACTGGTGAAAATGTTGTTATTTCTCTTTTCTATGGGCAAAAGGATCATAAAAGTGCAACTAATGCTGCTTATTCTGGTATTGTTTTATCTTTAATATCTGGCGTTATTGTAATGTTAATAGGTTATTTTATTTCCCCGTATTTGTTAAAAATGATGAATGTTTCTAGCGAATATTATTCTTATGCTTTAACTTATTTACGGACTTTCTTCTTTTGTTTGCCTTTTATGTCTTTATATAATTTTGGCTCAGCAATTTTTAGAGGTATTGGTGATTCTACTACACCATTGGTTTTTTTAGTGATTGCTGGGCTTCTTCATATTGCTTTAAATTTTTTATTTATAGTTGCTTTTGATCTTTCGGTCTTAGGTGCTGGTCTTTCTAATATCTTGTCTTATTTAGTTGCTTCTATTTTGGTTTTGATTTTTTTAAGGTTTAAACATAGTTTTTTAAATTTTAAATTTACAGGTATTAGACTTTACAAAAAAGAAACAATAATGATATTGAAAATAGGTATTCCATCTGGTATTCATGGGATGATTTTTGCAGTTTCAAATATGATTTTACAGGCTAGCGTTAATACTTGGGGACATGAAGTTGTCTTAGCCAATGCTGATTCTGAATCAATTGAAAATTTTGTTTATGTTTCTATGTTTTCTTTTGCTCAAGCTGGTTCTGCTTTTATTGCGGCAAACTATGGCAAAGGTGAAAAAGAAAATATTACTAAATTAATAAAAATTCTTGTTCTTATAACTGCTATTTATGGCTTAATTATTGGATGTATTGTTTTAGCTTTATATAAGCCTTTAATACTAATTTATACTGGTAATAAGGCTAGTGATGAAATGTTAGCTCTATGCTTTGAAAGATTGGTTTTATTACTTCCTACATATTTTTTGTGTGGCATTATGGATACTGTAACTAATATTTTAAGAGGTTTAAAAAGAGCAGTTGTACCGATGATTATTTCAATCTGTTTTGTTTGTCTTTTTAGAGTTTTTTGGAATTTTTGTATTTATTCAAGTGATCCTAATTCTACAATGCATTCTACTATTATTTTATATACTTGTTACCCAGTTAGTTGGGTTTGTTCTACTTTGTTACAGTGTTTATATTTCTTTATTAATAAAAAGAAAATATATTCTGAGGTTGCTAATAACTCAGCTCTTAAAAGTTAGCTAGCTATGTGAATAAGTGATGTTCACTCTTAAAATATGTCAAAAATTCAATTATTTGCTTTTTTTGGCAAAATGTGAGACAATATCACTGTATGAAAAAACTTAATTTCGAACAACGTGCGCTTTCTTTTGGTGTGGCAATCAACTTTTATTCAGCTTTTATAGGTGGACTTTTTTTCTTTCTTACAAGGTCATCTGCTTTGTTTTTGGATACAATGATTTCAGCCATTTTATGTGTTTCGACAATTATCTCAATGCTCGTATCTAAAGCTGTAAATAAAAAAGAGAGTAGAAAATATCCTTTAGGACGTGATGCTTTGGAAAATATTTTCTTACTTTTTAGAGCTGGTTTAATGTTTGCTTTAATTTTATATACTATAATTGATTCTTCATCTTCTATTTATGCTTTTGTTAATAAGACTTTAGTCGAAGATCTTAATTTATCTACTTTGTATTTGATTATTTATATGGCTTTAATGGCTTCTTCTTGTTTTTTAATTACTATTGTTTATATTTACTACAATAAGAAATTAGAGGTTAAATCTTCTATTATTAGCCTTGAAATTAAGGCGTCAATTTATGATGGTTTAGTTACTATTGTTGCGGTTTCTACTTTGTTATTGTTTTCTAATATTCCTTTTTTAAAAGCTTATCAAGCAATAGGTGATGCTGTTACTTCTATTATTTTATCTTTGCTTTATTTATCTACTCCAATTAGAGAAATCATTAGGCAAATAAATTTCTTATCTGATAAGAGGAATAATTTTGAAGTTGAAAAAAATGTTAAAAAACAATTAGTTAACAAATATAAACAATTTGATTTCTATGATGTTTATTGCTCATTATCTGATGATATTTGTTCAATTTATGTATGTTTACTTCCAAAGAATGATGAAATGAGTGCGGATGAAGTTTCTTCTTCTTTTGAAAATATTTCTAATTATTTGTATCAAGAATATAATGATTGTAAGGTTTTTTTAATATTAACTGATAAACAATTACAGGATATTTAATAAAAAAATTAATTAGCTTATAATATTTTTTGTATGGCTAAACTTTATTATTTAGGTCATTGTTCGTTTAGAATTGTGACTGATGAAAACAAGGTTATCTATTTGGATCCGTATGCTGGGAGTAATTATTCGTTAAAAGCTGATTATGTTTTTATTAGTCATGAACATTATGATCACAATGATTTAAGTAAAGTAAATGTTGATGAAAAAACTAATACTATTAGAGCTAAAGATTGTATTGTTTTGGAAAATAATACTATTTCATATAAAACTTTTGCTGATAATTATTTAAAGGTTATTTCAACTCCTGCTGGGAATTTAAATCATCCTTTAGTTTCTTCTGTAGGTTTCATTTTAGAATTTGATAATAAAAAAATATATTTTGCAGGTGATACATCTTATTTACCTTTTATGAAGGATAATTTGCCATCATTTAATTTGGATTATGCTATTTTGCCATGTGATGGAATTTATAATATGGATATTTTAGAAGCGATGCAGGTTGCTAAAGTTATTAAAGCAAGAAAAGTTATTCCTATGTCATTACTTCCTGGTAATCTTTATTCTGAAACTTTAGCCCGTCGTTTTAATATTGATAATGCTTTATTATTAAGGCCAGATGAAGAAATTATTTTATAAGTTAATTCTCAGTTAATAAAAGGAAAAAATTTAGTATAATTATATGTGAGGATTAATTTATGAATTTTACATTATATTATCCAAACTTTTTGAAAAAAGCTTTTACTGTTAGCTATGATGATGGAGTTATTCAAGATCTTAGATTAATTGATATTTTTAATAAATATCATATTAAAGGGACTTTTAATTTAAACTCTGGCTTACAAAAAGTTAGTAAATTTAGAGAAACTGATAAAAATCAAATGGTTGATTGTTCTCGTCTTGATTTAACTAAAAATGTAAAGGCTTATGATGGTTTTGAAATAGCTTCCCATACTTATAGTCATCCTTTTTTGGAAACACTTGATTATGATAAGCAAGTAGAGGAATTTAAAAAGGATAAAGAAAATTTAGAAAAGATTTTTAATAGAGAAGTAGTTGGTGCAGCTTATCCTTATGGCACTTACGATACTAATTCATTAAAAGCTTTAGAAGTTAATAATTTAAAATATTCTAGAACTGTTAAGTCTACTTATAAATTTAATAGGCCATATAATTTCTTATTATGGAATCCAACTATTCATCATACTGATCCTCTTTTAGAAAAAACTTATGATGAATTTGTAAAAACGGATGAAGAATTGGCTTTATTCTATTTATGGGGACACGCTTATGAATTTGCTATTCACGATAATTTTGATGAATTTGAAAGCTTTATAAAGAAAGTTAGTGAAAATAAGGAAACTTATTTTGCTACTAACAAAGATATAATGGAATATATTAAAGCTGCAGAATTAGTTTATTATAAGAAAAGACAAGAAGGTTTTTTTGTTAATCCTTCTTCAAAGGTAGTATATTTAATAACTGAAAAAGGGCATAAGATTATTTTAAAGCCACACGAAAGGATGAAGTATGAAGAGATTTAATGATAAAGTAGTTGCAATGGGAGAAATTATGCTTAGATTAACTCCTCCAGATTATACAAGAATAGAGCAAGCTGGTTCTTTTTTGGCTAATTATGGTGGGGGAGAAGCTAATGTAATTGTTTCTTTATCTCATTTAGGTCATTCTTGTTATTTTGTTTCTAAGTTACCTCCTAATCAACTAGGTGATGGTGCTATTGAACATTTACTTTCTCATGGTGTTAATACTGATTATGTAGTTAGGGGTTCTTCTACTATGGGTATTTATTTCCTTGAATCAGGATTTGGTGGCCGTCCAGGGAGAGTTATTTATAATAGAAAACATTCTGCTATTACACGTATTACTGAAGAAGAACTTAATTTTGATGAAATCTTTAAAGATGCTACTTGGTTTCATTTATCTGGTATTACTTTAGCTTTATCTGAAAAGACAAGAAGTGTAGCTTTAACCGCATTAAAGTATGCTAAAAAATATAATGTTAAGGTTTCTTTTGATTTTAATTATCGTGCTAAGTTATGGACTGTAGAGGAAGCACAAAAGGTTTATCCTGAAGTAATGAAATATGTTGATGTTGTTTTTGCTTCTCCATTTGATTTTAGACAAATCTTACAATTTGGTAAGGATATTACTGATGATAGTGAATTAATGCATAAAGCAATTGAACACTTCAATTTATGGCATATTTTTGGTAAAACTAGAAAGATTTATTCGTCTACTGAAAATTCAATGCGCGCATATGTTTTTGGTAAAAACAATTGCTATTACACTACAGAAGAATATTCATTCCAAATTTTTGACCGTATTGGGGCAGGTGATGCTTTTGCTTCTGGTGTTATTCATGCTTTATTAACTAAACCAGATGATGCTAGATATGCTGCTAATTTTGGTATTGTTAATTCAATATTGAAGCAAACTATTTTTGGTGATGTTTCTACTTTCTCTGAAGAAGAAATTTTGGATTATATGCAGACTCAAGGAAAAGTTGAGGTTAAGAGATAATGAAAATTATTTGCATTGGTGATTCTTTAATGCAATTTAATACTTATAAAACTTTTCCACAAACTGGTTGGGTTCAATTGCTTCCTTTGTTTTTTAAAAATCCAATTAAAACCAAAGTTGAAGATTATGCTTTAAATGGGCGTTCTACTAAATCTTTTATCGATGAAGGTCAATTTGATGTTGCTTTAAAAAGAGTGAAAAAAGGCGATATTGTTTTAATTTCTTTTGGTCATAATGATGAAAAAAAGCAAGATCCTTCTCGTTATACTAGTCCGTTTACTACTTATCAGGAAAACTTAGCTTTTTTCCATAAAGAGATAACTAAAAAAGGTGGAATTGTAGTCTTTTTATCATCTATAGAAAGATTAAAATATCAAAATAATGAATTAATCCATTCTCATGGTGATTATATTTTAGCTATGGAAGAAATTGCTAAAAAACTTAATGCTTATTATATTGATTTAAATAAAATTAGTTATGATTTTTATTCTAAACATAGTTTTCAAGAAAATCGTAAGTACATTATGACTTTATTACCTAATGAATATAAAAATTATCCAGAGGGGAAGGAAGATACTACACATTTAACATATTTAGGGGCTTTAAACATTTGCGAATTAGCAGTACCTGAATTAGCTAAAATAAAAGAGTTAAAAGGGATATTTTTAAAATAATTAGCATACTAAGTATCTTATTTGTGCTCGTAGCACAAATAATTATAAAGTATCAGTGTTAAAATACACTTGTATTAATATTTTATTAGGGAGATGCTATGGGACTTGAACTAAAAAACATTACAAAAATTTATGATAACGGCTTCCAGGCGGTAACTGATTTTAATTTATCTATAAAGGATAGGGAATTTATTATTTTTGTTGGACCTTCTGGCTGTGGTAAGTCTACTACTTTAAGAATGATTGCTGGTTTAGAGACTATTACTAAAGGTATTTTTGCTATTGATGGAAAAATTGTTAATGATTTACCACCTAAAGATCGTGGTATTGCTATGGTTTTCCAATCTTATGCTTTATATCCTCATTTAACTGTCTATGAAAATATGGCTTTTGGTCTTGAACTTGCTGGCTTTGATGAAGATGAAATTGAAAGAAGAGTTAATGAAGCTGCTAAGATTTTAGGCTTAAGTGATTATTTAGATAGAAAACCTCGCGCACTTTCTGGTGGTCAAAGACAAAGAGTTGCTTTAGGCCGTGCTATTATTAGACACGCTAATATTTTCTTAATGGATGAACCTTTATCTAACCTTGATGCTAAGCAAAGAGTTTCTATGCGTTCTGAATTAATTAGAATTCATAGAAAAGTTGGTGCCACTACTATTTATGTTACTCATGATCAAATTGAAGCTATGACTATGGCTGATAGAATAGTTGTTATGAATTTAGGTCGTATTCAACAGGTTGGTACTCCTAAAGAATTATATTTCAATCCTCAAAATCTCTTTGTTGCTGGATTTATTGGCGATCCTCCGATGAACTTTGTTAATGGTCATTTGGAAGGTAAGAATTTTGTTTCAGATGATAATTTCTTTAAATTTGATATTTCAAATCAAGGTGAAGATTATTTAGAAAAACTTAAAGGTAAGAGATTAGTTTTTGCTTATCGTCCTGAGCATGTTTTTTATAACAAAGGTAAAAACTTATTGAAAGATATTTATCAATTAAATGGTAAGATTGAAGTTACTGAAATGTTAGGTGATGTTCAAAATATCTATGTAAATTGTGGAACTTCAAAAGGTGTTTTAAAGTCAACACCTGATTGCCATTATTTAATTGATTCTGATATTAAATATTTTATTAAAAAAGAAGATGTCCGTTTCTTCGATGCTGATACTGAGCAGGTTATAGCTAATCCTAATTTTGAAGTAAAATAAACTATGGCAAGCTTAGCTGTTTCGCAAAAAGAATTAGATAAGCGTCATTTTATCTTAAATGGAAATATATGGAAGGTTGTATTTATTATCAGCTTTCCTTTATTTTTATACGCTATTCTTTCTTACTTATATACTTTTGTTGACACCCTAGTTTCTAATATGTTTGGTGGTAAGGAAGTTGGAACCGCTGTTGCAAGTATTGCACAAGTTACTAATATGATTGCCGCTATTGGACAAGGCTTGGCTGCTGGTGGGGCTATTTTGATTGCTCGTGAAATTGGAAGAAATAATTATGAGAAAGCCAAAACATATTCAAGTATAATGTTTACTTTGGTTTTTATTGTTTCTTTTCTTTACCTAGTTATTTTTATTCCTTTTGCTAAACCTATTATGTTAGCTTTTGGAGTTCCCAAAACTTCTATTGATATTGGCTATAATTATTTTATTGTTAATATTATTAATCAATCTATTGTTTTAATTAACACTGTATTTATCGGCGTTCAGAAGGCTAAAGGTTCTACTGAGTTAATATCTATTTTTAATATTACTATTGTTTTTGTTAAATTAGGTTTAACGTTTTTATTCATTTTTTTAGTTTTAAGAACTACTAAAGAAGATAAGAACCTTATAACTACTTTAATTGGTTTAGCGACTCTACTTTCTAATTTGATTTTGTTTTTAGTTATTGTTTTTGGTTTTTTAATTAGAAAATCTTATATTTTTCATTATTCTATTAAGGATTTAAAAAATTCTTTTTTAGGAATTAGTAAGAAAATAACTTTTATTTCTTTTCCTATATTTTTAGGTAAGTTTATATTTTCTTTAGGTAAAGTAGTTATTAATGGCATGGCTAAAGGCTATGGTGAAAATGTTGTTGGTGCTTTAGGTGTTTCAAATTCTATGGGTGGAATGGGAACCACTTCTTTAAGTTCTATTGAGGATTCAGAGTCTTCTATTATTTCTCAAAATATAGGTAATCAAAATTATAAAAGAGCTTTAGATTGTTTTTATGTAGGCTTAGTTATTAATGTTTCTATTGCTTCTTTAGCAGTTATTTTACTTTCGATTTTTAATGATCAAGTTGTAAGTTTATATGCTACTAAATATACTTTTGAAGATGGCAAAATTATAGGAACTTTGGATCAAGAATATTTTGAATTAATTTCTGATATTTTCTTTTATGAAAAGATGGGTATTATAACTTTAGGTATTAATTCTGCTGTTTTAGGTTTACTTTATGGTTTTGGTTTTACTCGCTTGTCGATGGTTATTAATGTTATGAGAGTTTTTTTATTTAGAATTCCATCATTGTTTTTTATGCAGACAGTTTTTCCAAAGTTTGGTTTTGATATTGGTTGGAAATCTGTTGGTGTCGCCATGGGATTTTCTAATGCGATGATTGGTTTGGTTGCTTTAATTGCAGCTATTGCTGTAATTATTAAGATAAAAAAGCAAATTAAGATTAAAGAGGAGGTCAAAAATATGCTTAATCAACAACAAAAAGAAAAAGTCGAGAAGTTTATTAAAACTTATTTGACTAATTACACCTATTATAAGGCTGATAAAAATATTAAATGGTGTTATGAAGATGGGGTTACTTTAAATGGTGCTTTAGATATGTATGAAGCTACTAAGGATAAATTCTATTTGGATTTTGTTATTAAACATTATGATGATTGTATTGATAGTAATGGTGTTATTAAGACCTATTCTGCTGAGGAAAAAAATATTGATAACGTGGAAGAAGGTTATACTTTATATAGACTTAATCAGATAGTACATAAAGAAAAATATCAAAAAGCCATTAATGAATTAGCTAGACAACTTACTATTATGCCTAGAACACAATCTGGTTCATTTTGGCATAAGCAAATTTATCCACATCAAATTTGGTTGGATGGATTATATATGGGTTTACCATTTTATTCACAAATTGCTACTGAACATCTTTCTTTAGAAATGAAAAGAGATATTATTAATCAGTTTAAAAATGTTGATAAATATAATTATGATAGTCAAACTGATTCTTTTCTTCATTGTTATGATGAAGCTAAAGTTATGCAATGGGCTAATAAAGAAACTGGTCGTTCCCCAAATGTTTGGCTTAGAGCAGTAGGCTGGGTTAGTATGGCATGCTGTGATGTTTATGATATTTTTAGAAGTCATAAGTCTGTTTTGATGGCTAATTATTTGAAAACATTATTAAAGAAAGTTTTAAATAGTTTAAAGAAAAGAGAAGATAAGGAAACTAAATTATATTATGATTTAGTTAATTTACCTGATGTTAAAGGAAATTATTTAGAAACTTCAGGTTCATTAATGGTTGCTTATAGTTATTTAAAAGGTGCTAGATTAAAAATGTTAGAGCCTCAAGAAGCTTTAGATGGCGTTGATATTTTATCTTCAGTTATTAATAAATATCTTACTGAAACTGATTTAGAAAACATTTGTAGAGTTTCTGGATTAGATAATAAGAAAAGAGATGGTTCTGTAGAATATTATCTTTCAGAAGAAATTTGTACTAATGATCCTAAGGGTGTTGGTCCACTAATGATGGCTTATAGTGAATATCTTAAGTTTATAAAATAGTTAGTAAGCTAAGTATTTTTGTTGTATAATATAAATGTATTTAAAAAAGGAGAATAAAACAATGTCTAATTTACCTACTTTGAATTCAAAAATTCATCAAAAAACTAAAGCTCCAATTAGAGTTTTACAATTTGGTGAAGGAAACTTCTTACGTGCTTTTATTGATTGGATGATTCAAAAATTAAATGATGAAACTTCATATAAAGGACATGTAGCTGTTGTTCAGCCTTTACCTAATGGTCGTGTCCAAGCTTTAGCTGATCAAGATGGTTTATATACTGTTATTTTACAAGGTTTAAACGAGGAAAAGAAACCTGTTAAAACACACCAAGTTATTGATGTTTTAGATGATTTTATTAATCCTTATACTGAATATGAAAAATTTTTAGCTTATGGTGAATCTAAGGATTTAGAAGTAATTATTTCTAATACTACTGAAGCTGGTATTGCTTTTGATGAAAATGATGTTTCTATTGATATGGATAAAGTAACACCTAATTCTTATCCTGGTAAATTATTAGCTTTACTTAAGAGAAGATTTACTAAATTAGGAAAGAATGCAGAAATTGCTATTATGCCATGTGAATTAATTGATGATAATGGTGATCATTTACATGATGTTTTAGTTAAATTAGCTAAAGCTAGAAAAGAAAGCGAAGAATTTATTGAGTTTTTAAATAAATCTTGTCATTATACTTCTTCCTTAGTTGATAGAATTGTTCCTGGTTTCCCTAGAGATGAATTTGATAGCTTATGTAAGGAATATGGTTATGTAGATAATAATATGGTTAAAGGTGAATACTTTAACTTATTAGTTTATAGAAAAGAAGCTTTTTGTGAAAAAGTTTTCCCACTTAATAAAATCGGTCATGGTGTTAATTGCATTTATGTTGATGATGTTCATCCATATAAACAAAGAAAGGTTCGCTGTTTAAATGGAACTCATTCTTCTATGGTACCTGTTGCTTATTTAGCTGGTTTTAATGAAGTTAGAGAATCTTTAGAAGATAAAGTTATTGAAACATTTGTTCATCATGAATTGTTTGATGAAATTGTTCCAACTGTTAAAGTTAAGGATGTTGAAAAGTTTGCTAGCGATGTCTTCTCTAGATTCTTAAATCCATATGTTCATCATCAATTGATGTCTATTGCTTTAAATTCTATTCCTAAATTTAAAGAAAGAGATTTACCTACTATTTTCGATTCTGAAAAATTAAATAATAAATTACCTAAACATTTAGTTTTTGCTTTAGCTAGTTTAATAAAATTCTATGAAGGTGTAAGATACGTTAAAGGTCAAAAAGAAGAAATTAAATTAGCAGATGATCCTAAAATTTTGGCTTTCTTTAAAGAAGAGTGGTTAAATTTCCGTGAAAGTAATGATTTATCTAAATTAGTTAATGATGTTCTTGCTAATACTTATTTATGGGGACAAGATTTATCTAAGCATCTTGAATTAGTTAACTTAGTTAATAAGGATTTAGAAATGATTTTAGCTAAAGAAACTGATTTCTATTCTTTAGTTAAGGAATTTAATAAATAGTTTATGTTAGATGCTATTAAAATTGATAAGAAGGATGATGTCTTAGTTGCTTTACATGATTTAAAAAAAGGACAAGTAATTAATGGCATTACTCTTTTAGATGATATTCCTCAAGCGCACAAGTTTGCCATTCATGATATGAAAAAAGGTGAACTTGTTCATAAATATGGAGAAGTTATTGGTCAACTTACTAAAGATGTTAAAGCAGGTAATTGGATTCATTCTTTTAATATGGTTACTACTTTAAATGAAAGACCAGTTTATCATTTTGAAAAGACTCATCCAGAAGTAGAAAAAGGTTCTAAAAAAACATTTAAGGGTTTTGTTAGAAAAGATGGAAGAGTTGGAATAAGAAATGATTTATATATTATTCCTACTGTCGGATGTGTTAATTCTATTGTTAATGAAATAAAATTTAATTTTATATTAAAGCATCCTGAAATGAAAAATAGAGTCAAAATTGCTATTCATCCTTACGGCTGTTCTCAACTCGGTGATGATTTCTTAATTACTAGAAAGATTTTACAAGGTTTAGCTTTAAATCCTAATGCTGGTGGAACATTAATTGTTGGTCTTGGTTGTGAAAATAATAGACTTAAACAATTTATGGAAACTTTACCTAGTCATGATGAAGAAAGAATAATTAGTTTTCAATCTCAAGATGTATCTAATGAAGTTGAATATGGTGTTAATAAACTTGAAGAACTCTATATCAAAATGCAAAATGATGTTAGAGTTGATTGTGGATTAGATAAGTTAGTTTTAGGTCTTAAATGTGGGGGTTCTGATGGATTCTCTGGAATTACTGCAAACCCATTACTTGGTTTAGTTTCTGAAGTTATTGGTTCTAGCGGTGGTAAAGTATTATTAACTGAAGTTCCAGAAATGTTTGGGGCAGAACAACTTTTAATGAATAGAGCTAAGGATCAAGAGACTTTTGAAAAAATCGTAAATTTAATTAATAATTTTAAAGATTATTATGCAAGAAACAATCAAGTTTGTTATGAAAATCCTTCCCCAGGTAATAAAGATGGTGGAATCACTACATTAGAAGAAAAATCACTTGGATGTATTCAAAAAGCTGGTCATATGGAAGTTGAAGATACTTTAGATTATGGCCAACTAGTTAAAAAGAATGGCTTAAGTTTAGTAAATGGTCCTGGTAATGATATTGTTGCTGGTACTAATGTTGCAGCTTCAGGTGCTACCTTACTTTGTTTTACTACTGGAAGAGGAACTCCATATGGTTCTATAATTCCAACTATTAAAATTGCTACGAATCATCGTTTAGCTGAATTTAAACCAAATTGGATTGATTTTGATGCTCAGGTTGTTTTCGAAGAAGGTTTTCAAAAAGCTAAAGAGCAATTGCTTGATTATATTTTAAAAGTTTGCTCTGGTGAATTAACTAAAGCAGATGAAAATGGAAATATGCAGATTGCGATTTTTAAAGAAGGAGTTACTTTATAATATATGAAAGGAGAAAAAGTAATGAAAGAATTTTTAGGAAAAGACTTCTTATTAGATGATGAAGTTAGTAAAGATTTGTATTTTAATCATGCAGAGAAAATGCCTATTTTTGATTTTCACTGCCATTTGATTCCAAAACAAATTTATGAAAATTATCAGTTTAAAAATATAACTGAAGTTTGGCTTGGTTCTAATGGTTATGGTGATCATTATAAGTGGAGATTATTAAGAGAATTTGGTGTTCCTGAAGATTATATTACTGGTAATAAATCTGATAGAGAAAAATTTAATAAGTTTGCTGAAGCTATGCCATATATGGTAGGTAATCCTATTTATTTATGGACTCATTTTGAATTAAAGAAGTTCTTTAATATTGATAAACAATTATCACCAGAAACCGCTGATGAAATTTGGGAAAAATGCAATGAAAAGTTAAAAACCTTAACTGCTAGAGAAATGATGTATTTAAACAACGTTAAGACTGTTTTTACTACTGATGATCCTGTCGATGATTTACATTATCATCAATTAATGGCTAAAGATAAAACTTTAAAAGTTAGTGTAAAACCTGCTTGGAGACCTGATAAAGCTATTAATGTAGAAAGAAAGACTTTTATTCCTTGGGTTGAGGCATTAAGAAAGGTTACTTCATCAAAAGTCGAATCTTTACAAGAAATGTTAGATGCTTTGGATCAAAGATTAGCTTTCTTTGTTGAAAATGGTTGTGCTGCTTCTGATCACGCTTTAGATGTTGTTCATTTTAAACCTAATGCAACTTATGAAGAAGCAAATGCAGTTTTCTTAAAAGGCTTAAAAGGTGAAAAGATTTCTTTTGAAGAACAAGATATTTATAAGGGCTATGTTTTAGTTCATCTAGGTAAACAGTATAAAAAATATAATATGGTTCAAGAATACCATATTGGCGCTTTAAGAGATAATTCAGAAAGAATGTTCAAGGTTTTAGGACCAGATACAGGTTTTGATGCAGCTGAAGATGCTCCTGTGGCTGAAAAACTTTCTGGTTTATTAAATGCATTAGATAAGACTAATGAATTACCAAAGACAATTTTATTCAATTTAAATGATAAAGATTTTATTTCTTTAGTTACTTTAAAGAATTGTTTCCAAGGTGGATTAAAAGGTAAGATTCAACTTGGTACTTCATGGTGGTTCTTAGATACTTATCAAGGTATGAATAAACAATTAGATTATCTTTCTTCTAATGGTTTACTTTCTTGTTTTGTTGGTATGTTAACAGATTCACGTTCTTTCTTATCTTATCCTAGACATGAATTATTTAGAAGAATTGTCTGTCAATATATTGGTAAATTAGTTGAAAATGGCTTCTATCCTGATAATAGAGAATTATTAGGTAAGATTGTTGAAGATATTTCTTATAACAACGCTGTTGAATTCTTTAAAAGATAAATTTTAATGGAATTATAAAAAGGGAATGTTTAGTTCATTCCCTTTTTTGTTTGTTAATTTTTATATTTATTTATTATGTTTAAATATATTTCTGGTATTTCATTTAATTGTTTTAAAAATTCTGCTCTTTTTTCTTTTTTAGGATATTCTAAATATCTAGCAGTTAAATATCTTATGGTATTGCTCCAATTTATTACCCCTTTTGAATTAATATGATTTCCATATTTGCAGTTAATAAAAGCAGTTTTACCAAAATCTCTCCAAGGTCTAGATAAATAAACTCTACTTGAGGTTATAGTTTTAGAAGTAAAGTCGCATTTATAAAAAAGGAAACCAAAAGGATCTATTAAAGAATGTGCTGGCGCTGTTACAAAAGACGATTTGAAGTGCATGTCTTCTACTGAATCAATTTGGCAATTATTAAAATATGCTTGTCCAGCACCGAAGATAAAATCTATGTTACCTTGGATAAAACATTTGTTAAAGTACGTAAATAAGTTACCTTCTATCATTCTTTCATCTTCTGGGATAAAATCTATATATCTTTTTACTAAGTCTTCAGGTAAAGGACCAATAAATAAAGTATCAGTTGTGGAGGTGATTTTACATGAATAAAATTCATTATGATCACCATAAACACCTAAAGCGACTTGTTGTCCTTTTTTTGCTGGATTTAAAGCGGTGTTTTTAATTGTCAAATTTATAAATGTATTATTATTGCCAGTGATTTTTAATGTAGCTGTTCTCCAAGTGGTGTTTAAAAGATGGTCTTCTTCATTTAGTTGACGTGAGTATCTATTTCCATTTATTATAACTTTTCCTATACCTTTTAAAACGAAATTGTTATATGGAAATTTAAAATAGCCATATGTTTCACTTTCATTTATTTCAATTAATACCCTTTTATTTGTTTCTTTTCTTATTTCTTTGCATAGAATTAAAGCTGAATTAAAATCTTTTACTGTATATTTTTTCAAATTCTCTATATTTTCCATATTTACCTCAATTGATTACTTTAATATAATAATACAAAAAGAGGATGAAATAAGATGAATTTTAAAATTGGTGTTAGAGGTCATGATCTAGTTTCAAAAGGAAGTGTTGAAGAGTTAGCAGAAAAATGTAATAAACATCATTTAGAATATTTACAGTTAGTTTTTCCTAAAGCATTTAAGGATTATTCTTATTCCGATTCTTTTGTTAAACATGTTAAAAAGACTTTAGAAACTAATAATATTAAAATTGCCATGTTAGGCGCTTATTTTAATCCAGTACATTCTGATAGAAATGTTGTAGAAAAAGGAATTAAGAATTTTGAAGAAAATTTAAGAATAATGAATGAATTACAAGCTCCATTTGTTGGTTCTGAAACAGGTTCATTTAATGATTCACCATGGATTTATGTTCCTAAAAATAGAACAGAAGAAGGTTATGAACAATCAAAAAAGGTTTTTGAAGAACTTTTAAAATATGCTAAAAATGTTAATGGAAAAATAATAATCGAACCAGCATATGGACATGTGATGTATTCTATTAATACATTAAAAAGATTAGTTGATGAATTAGATTCAAATAATGTTTATGTAACTATTGATCTATATAATTTATTAGCTGTTGAAAACTTTGAAAAAAGAGATGAAATTTTTAAAGAAGCCTTAGAGACATTTAAAGATAAGGTTAAAATAATTCATTTAAAAGATGCGAAAATAATTAATAATAAATTAGTTCAGTTTGCACCAGGAAAAGGTCTTTTTCATTATCCAAGTATGCTTAGACTTATACAGAAATATGCTCCTTCAGCAACTTTAATTTTTGAAGGGGTTAAGGAAAATGATATAGATTTTTCTTATAATTTTATTAAAAATTTAGAAGCTAAATTATAAGTTTTTTATCATTTAAATTTAGATTTATTAAAAATGTTATTAAAAAATTTGTCACGAAAAAAATTTTAAAATAAGCATTAGAGACTTTTGGATATTTCTAGACCGAGTTTTATTTAAAAAAAGTTAGCTAACTAATATTTTTTAATGAAAAATATTTAATAGTAAAATATTCGATATATATCTTTTAATAATTATTTAAAAATATTGTATATTTTTAAACTATTAATTAAGTGTTGTATTAAGTTATTGACAATTGTAATCGGTTTCATTATAGTTAGATTGTATGTGATAGTTATTTATAACACGTGTCTAATATTTTTAAGTTAGAGCGTGTTAAAATTTGTTAAAAATAAAAAAATTATTCATATACTTAGCTTACTAATTACTTTTGAAAAGAAGGTTTTTTGCTTGCCGTAATTATTTGCTAAAAAGTCTTGAAATTTTAAGTTTTCATTAAATCTAATTTAACTCTCATTGACACTGAGATTTAAATAAAATGCTGCTTAATTTTGAAAGGAGAATAATGATGAAAATCAAAAAAAGCATGTTAGTCCTATTGACAGCTGGTTTATTAACAGTTACTGGCTGTAATCACACTTCTGACACTTCTGTTGCTAAGGTTACTGAAGATGAAATGAACGCTGTTAAAGACAAAAATGTTACTTTAAACATGTCTGTCTTTTACAACTCTGAAGAAACCAAAATGCATTATGCTAAAACAAAAACTCCAAATGATAAAGTTTTTACTAAGAGTGATAGTTATGATCATGTTTCCACTATCGATGGTTCAATAAAATCTTATAAGTTAAATGATTTAAAACCTACTTGGGCTGCTGTTCAAGATAAAACTAAGTTAACTATTAATGATGTTACTCCTGATGGTCAAAGTAAGATTAAGACTGCTTTTACTTTTTTACAATCTTCTCAATTTAAAGGTATAAATATTGCTCAAGGTTCTGTTGATGATATCCAAAACGAAGCTTTAAAATCTGGAACTATTCTTTCATTAAGCAATTATCTTGATGTTATGCCTAATTTCAAAGCTTTCTTAGACAAGTATCCTGCTATTGCTTCATTTATTAAGGATTCTAAAGGAA
>ERZ808262.85-NODE-85-length-77402-cov-8.653290_pt1 | contig 77402 bp, 60 predicted proteins | sample MGYA00520895_ERZ808262 | MGnify/ENA primary metagenome ERZ808262 (study PRJEB31516, sample SAMN03275588) | gut metagenome | biome: mammalia-associated habitat; material: feces | host: Papio cynocephalus | place: Kenya | collected 2012-08-02 ...
TTCATGGATTAGCGTTTCGATGATTATGTATCCTCGAAAAGTGGTGTATTTGTGAGCGCAATGCTTATCGCCACCATTTTTGTCCGAGAAAACAGCCATTTCTCGGACAAAAACTTCAATTTGACTGTTTTGTCCGAAAATAAGGCATTTTCAAGGACAAAAAGTAAGACATAACAAATGCAAGACAAGAAGATGGATCCTGAAAGACTAGCCGCCCTCGGCTCTATGAAATGAGATCGTTTTCTAAAAGCAAGAATCCACGAAAACACCTGTTTTGTGGATTTATCGAACAGCTGACTAAAAATGTGAAGAGAAAGTGTTTTGCGGAACGGCCAGTCACCCATTATTTGTGAACATCCACAATATATTTCTAGACATAAAAGTATGAGTGAGAATGGTCAAAAAGCAAACCCTTCAGAATTGAAAAGACACAACCCGAAATTCACCTTTAGAAGATAACCCTATTCTATGTACTTCCAGAAAGGGTAAGGTCTAAAGGTGATCGCAAAATTTTTTCACCTTTACTTACCACCCTCAACAGAACGACTTATAAGTTACATCGACTTCAAAGGTGTTTTTCAGGTTCAAAAAATAATTCTTCATGACCTATCACCTATATTTTGTCCGAGAAAACCGCCATTTCTCGGACAAAAACTTCAATCTGACTGTTTTGTCCGAAAATAAGGCCTTTTCAAGGACAAAAAGTAAGAAATAACAACCGCGAGACAAGAAGATGCATCCTGAAAAACTATCCGCCAGAGACTTGTAAGTGGGAGATTGATGAGCAGAGCCTTGATTTCGCACCTTAGCACGAACGATATAAACAAAAGCCTTGTGGGCAACGGCGGAGAGCGGGATGAAGCGTCAGCGGAATCGGAAGGTAAAAAATCCTCGGGGGTGTTATGTGGCAGAGTCCCATCAAAAGGGGGGCTGGTCTGGAAGGATGCACTTCTTGCGAGCTTTATAAAAAACACCTTATGAATAATGACTTAGAGCGGGATGGAGCGTCAGCGAAATCGGTAGCTCGAGAGCCACGGGGATTATATGAGGCTGGAGTATTTCAAAAATATTGTATAAATTTACACTCGACAGTGTTGCACTGTCAAGTTGAATTAGGCCAACCTACAGCAGCTCTGTTGATATGAATAATTATATGCGTGTTGCACTGTCAAGTTGAATTAGGCCAACCTACAGCGTAGCGCTGTCAAATTTATGTTAGATGTAAACTAGTTATGAGATGCTGTAAAGTATATTAAGTAACGTAAAAAAATAAGTTGCATCAAATTAGAATGAGATTTTCGAGGATAGATTTTTTTCGAAAAAGGAGTATGCTGGTGGCACATAACTGATGAGAAAAGGAATATGACCCTAAAAGATAAGTTGCCAATTGCAAAATTGAATAAAATATATGAAATCTATTGATAAGTTTCTTTTTGAAGAATTGCTCGCGCAGGCGGAGAAGAATCCGCGTCTAAGGCAAAATTATGATATGCGGACTACATCCGAAGACCATAGTCAAAGAATGCTTAATGCTTTGCTCCCAGGAACTTGCGTTCCGATTCATCGTCATCCTCATTCTACTGAAGCGGTACTGCTTTTGAGCGGCCGGGCGGAAGAGATTCTATATGAAGAAGTGAATGGGGAAGGGGGCGAAAGTGCTCGTCGGTTTCGCGAGATTGAGCGATATTTGATGGATCCTAAAACGGGCCAATTCGGCTGTGTTGTTCCGGTCGGTGCTTGGCATACGATTTTAGCTCTTGAGCCATCGGTAATATTTGAGGCAAAAGATGGAAAGTATGGTGAAGATGGGAGTGAAATAGGCTAGTTTGGTTTGTTATTTGCTGGAAATATGCGAGTTTTTGTCCTCAGGTCTTATTAGATAGAGGATAGGTGATGATTATATTTTGTAATGATTTAAATCAAATTTTATGAAAAAGTACGTATGTGATGTATGCGGATGGGAATATGATCCGCTCGTCGGTGACCCTGATAATGGTATAGCTCCTGGAACCGCTTTTGAGGATTTGCCTGATGACTTTACTTGCCCAGTTTGTGGAGTAGGTAAGGATCAGTTCAGTCCGGTAGATGAGTAGATTTTTGAGCTGTGCTACAGCTTGAATACAATTAATTAGGAGGACGACTTTTAAGTCGCCTTCTTTTTTTATGTAAGGCTGGAATTTAGAAGCTGCTGCCATCTATAAAGCGATGGCAAAATCACGACTTCCTATATTGTGATGGAGTGAGGCCGGTCTTGGCCTTGAAAAAGCGATAGAAAGTGGTCTGATTGGGAAAATTCAACTCATAGACTATACTTTTGATACTCAAATCGGAGTATTTTAACATATTTTTAGCCTCAAGAATAACGAAGGCGTCTATCCACTCGTGAGCCGACTTTCCACTCACCGTTTTGACCAATTTAGATAGATACTTAGGAGTAAGATAAAGTTTATCAGCATAAAATGATAAATCACGCTGTTTTGTGTGATAGTCGCGCACGAGTTTTAGAAAATCCTCAAGTATAGCTTTAGACCTGGTAGAAGAAACTATTTCAGTCTGCTTTTGTATGGCTTCTGAAAGTCCATTGGTCCATATCGCCCCGATAAGATAGAAAAATGAAGAGATTAGTGAGGCAACGGACTCTTTAGTGTTAGGTATTTGTAGCGAAGATATGTTTTGAATAAGTGAAAAATACTCTCGGCATAAAGCTCTTTCCTTATCTTCCAGAATTACGCAAGGATTCTCCAACAAGCGAAGGCTTTCATCGTAAAGCTTGTTAAAGTCGAATCTTGTAGTGGACATAAGATCAGTTGATATGGCCACTACCCCGAATTGTACGGCTTTTTTTTCTTCTTCGCTTAAGTCTTCGGTTACTCGTACTATATTTCCTGGTGTGTATATAAACAATGAGCCTTTTTTTACGGTGAACTTTTTAAGGTTAATTTCTATATCGAACTGACCCTCACGACAAAAGTAGGCCAAATATCCATTAAATCGACAAGGGTATTGCATTATGTCCATGTCCTCGGAGTAGTGCATATCAGCGATGAAAAGGTCGTCTGACAGAGTGTCACTAACCATAGTACTAGGAAATATGCTTTTTAACTCCCGTATGCTCAATTCTCTATACTTTTCCATAAAATCATTTTTTACAAAAATACTCAAAAATTCTTAAAAAGTCGTTTTTTAAACCAAAATGTAGAATAATCCACTCTATTTGTTATACAAAAAGGTGCATATTTGGCCGGAACTTTGAGAAAGGAATAAACCGCGATATTAAAGAAATTTAAAAACATATAGTAATGAAAAAGTTTATCCTTTCTGTGGCTTTTGTACTTGTATGCCTTTCTAGCATCGATGCAGGTGCGCAGCAAATTCTCACCTTGGATGAGTGCAAGCAAATGGCCCTTGAAAACAACAACGCTCTGAAAACTGCAGAGCAGAAAGTCAAAATCGCCGGTTATGATAAGAACATAGCCTTTGCCAATTATTTTCCGAAGATAACGGCTACTGGCACTTATATGTACTCTAATCAGGATATAAAACTTATAAGTGATGACACCTCTGAGTCTTTAAAAAATGCCGGAACCAACCTGCAGGAAAATATAAATTCCAAGGTGGGAGCCTTGATACAAGATCCGGATATAGTGAGTAAGTATCTTACTGATCCGGCATTTCAAAAGATGGTTAATGCTTTGAAATCCACTGATATTGCCACTCCTATCAACGCAATCGGAGCGCAAATAGCAGATGCTATGACTCTTGATATGCAGAACACAACTGCCGCAGTCATATCCGTCCAGCAGCCGGTCTTTATGGGCGGGAAGATAGTTGCATCGAATGCTATGGCTCACTATGCGCAGGAATTGGCCCAGAGTCAATACGATCAGCAATACAGCCAAGTACTTGTGGATATAGAGCAGGCTTATTGGCAGATAGTAAGCATATCTGCAAAAAAGCAGCTCGCGCAGAATTATTCAGATCTTTTAAAGCAGATGACAAAAGATGTGGATGCTCTTATAGTTGAGGGCTTTGCCACGCCTTCCGATGCTTTAACCATTAAAGTAAAGGCCAATGAGGCCGATATGCTTTATACGAAGGCAACTAACGGACTAGCATTGGCAAAGATGCTGCTATGTAAAGAGATAGGTTTGCCACTTGATAGTGAAATAGAACTTGCCGATGAAAATAGCGAGCAGATACCGACTCCGGAACTTAGTCAGGTGCTTAGTGATGAGGAAATATATGCTGCAAGACCTGAAATACGAAGTCTGGATCTTGCTAAAAAAATAAACGATCAGAAAGTAACCATCGCGCGTTCAGACGCTCTCCCTAAGGTAGCGCTAACTGCTAACTATGTCATAACTAATCCTAATGTTTTGAACGGATTTCAAAACAATTTCGGCGGATTCTTTACAGCCGGCGTGATGGTTTCTATTCCTATTTTCCACGGGACGGAGAATATTCAAAAGACAAATAAGGCCAAGGCCGAAGCTGTTTTGACTCAATACAAACTTGACGACGCGAAGGAGATGATTTCGCTTCAGGTAGCTCAGCTTAGACAAAGTGAAAATGAGGCGATGGAGAAGTTGGTTATGGCGCAGAGTAATCTGGCCAACGCAGAAGAGAACCTTCGTGTGGCAACTGCCGGATGGAACGAGGGCATGGTGGCTTCCAATGTGCTTCTTCAAGCACAAACCGCTTGGTTACAGGCTCATTCAGAATGTATAGAAACGCAGGTCGAATTGCAGATGTGCAGTGTAAATCTCGCAAAAGCCGAAGGTAGAATAGTTGAATAATTAAAAAATAACATATTATGGAAAAGACACAAAAAAAAGGCAACCTTTTGTTAGGTATAATAGTTTTGGTTGCACTTATCGCAGCGGTAGCTGTACTGGGTATTATTTTCTCAAAACCTAAAGAAGCTCTTGTTACAGGAGAAGCTGAGGCTGCTGAGTACCGCATTTCAGGAAAAGTTCCGGGACGCATAGAGGCTTTCTATGCAGCAGAAGGAGATATGGTGCATAAAGGCGATACGTTGGTCCTTATTGACTCTCCTGAAGTTCGTGCTAAACTTGCCCAGGCCAATGCTGCATACGAAGCAGCTGCTGCCCAGAGAAATAAGGCTAATAGGGGTGCCCGTGAAGAAGAAATAGCCGGAGCTTATGAGCTTTATCAAAAAGCTCTTGTGGGTCGTGATATAGCAAAAAAGACTCTTGATCGTGCATCGCGTCTTCACGAACAGAAAGTAATTAGTGATCAGAAATTCGACGAAGCTACGGCTCAGTATGAGGCAGCAGTTGCTACTGCGCAAGCCGCTAAATCACAGTATGATATGGCCGTAAAAGGTGCCCGTGAAGAAGATAAGCAAGCGGCTATTGCCCTTGTAGACAGGGCCAATGGCGCAGTGATGGAGGTAAAATCCTATCTTTCAGAATTAAAACTCACCTCACCAGTTGATGGAGTGATATCTGCCCGTTATCCTCATCAAGGAGAACTTGTGGGAACTGGTTCACCTATTATGACTGTAACCGATCTATCTGATATGTGGTTCACCTTCAATATCCGCGAAGATAAATTGCATAGTCTAAAAAACGGAGATGTTATTAAGTTGAGCATACCTGCTCTTGACGGAAAGATTATCGAGGCCCGAGTAAACTATATTGCTGCACGAGAGAGTTATGCAACATGGCGTGCTACCAACCAGACAGGGGAGTATGATGCTAAAACTTTTGAAGTAAGGGCTGTACCAGTATCAAAAGTAGAAGGACTTCGTCCAGGGATGACAGCCATTTTAGTAAAATAAAGTCATGAGTGCTTTTCTAAAGGTGATGCGGCGGGAGTTCGCGATAATTCGCCGCAATCCTGTTTTCCTTCTGGGAAGTGTGGGGGTAATGGCGTTTTCCTGTCTTTTCTACCTGACATTCTTTAGGACTGGATTGCCAGATTCTCTTCCAATAGCGGTCGTGGACAATGACAATACGTCGCTTTCGAGAAATTTCTGTCAGCAACTTGACGCCACGCAACTGGGTAAAGTAGTCTATTTTGATGATTTTGCTTCGGCACGCGAGGCTATGCAGACAGGTAAGGTTACTTCACTCTGTGTAATACCGGAAAATATGAGCGAGGATGTCTATGCTAATCGCAGACCTGTTTTTACCTACTATGTAAATTCTCTTTATATGATAGGTGGTGCATTGAGTTATAAGGATATCCTCACTATGGTAACGCTTACTGGAGGAGCCGTTCAACGCGAAGTCCTTAGGGCCAAAGGATATAGCGAGGGACAGATAATGGGGCTGATACAGCCGATAGTGATAGATGAACATAAGATCGGTAATTTGACTACGAACTATGGAGTCTATCTCAATAATATTATCCTTCCGGGGCTTCTTCAGTTAAGCATTATCTTCGTGTTGATTTATGCATTGGGTTCAGAATTGAGATATCGAAAGTCAAAAGAACTAATGGATGCCGCAGATGGATCCATAGCGGTGGCACTTTTAGGCAAATTGACACCTTATACTTTGATTTACTTGATTTTAGGACTTGGACTCGATCTGCTTATGTTCGGAGTATGTGGCTATCCACTTGCTGGGAATGTGGGAAATATGATGCTGGGAATGGTAGCACTGATTCTTGCAAGTGAGGCAGTGGCTGTAACCCTGATAAGTCTTTTTCCTATACTTCGATATGCTTTGAGTTTGGCAGCACTATTTACTATATTGTCATTTTCTTTTTCAGGCTTTACTTTCCCTGTGGAGGCTATGCCATTAGCCCTGCAAGGAGTGTCTGTGATTTTCCCTCTTCGGTTTTATTATCTGTTTTATGTTCAAGAGGCGATCTTCGGGACTGGGATAGGTGGATGGTGGCAGTATATAGTGTGTTTGTTAGTGTTCATGGTAGTCCCTATACTTACTTCAAGTCGGCTTAAAGGGGCTTACATTAATCAAAATTACGAGATATGATAAAGGAATTGAAAAGAATATTCGCCGATTCTTACGTGTTGATAATCTTCTTGTTAGGTGGGTTGATATATCCACTTATCTATGGCTTTGTCTATCATAAAGGAACCGTGGACGAGATGAGTGTGGCCGTGGTGGATTTGAGTCAAAGCAGTGATTCGCGCCGATTCATACAAAAACTGGATGCCACAAGAGAATTGGATGTTACATATAAATGTGCGTCTATGGAAGAGGTAAAGGTGTTAATGCAGCAGCGCAAGATTCATGGTGCAGTGCTCTTCCCTCGAGACTACGATACGCGACTCTCCAATATGGAGCAAGCTACTATCTCGACTTATGCTGATATGGCTAGCTTCCTTTATTATAAGGACTTGACAATGGCGGTGAATCACGTGATGCTAGATGAGATGAAACACATCGAGTATGGACGCTACGCTTCACTTGGAATGACGGATGAGAGCATAGCGCAACTCATCGAGGCCATACCATCAGAGGAGAGCATACCCTTTAATACCAACTTCTCGTTTTTAATTTTCTTTCTTTCTGCGGCACTTATCCTAGTAGTTCAGCAGACCATGTTTTATGGAGTAAGTGTAATGAATGGTTCCATGCGGGAAGGTCATGCCACGCACGATGGCTCGCTTGTTGGAAGAGCATCGGCCTATGCTTTTATATATATAGGTATAGCCATTTATGGCCTTATGATAGTGCCAATGCTTTTCGGAATGCCGCAAAGGGGGAACCTTACGGATTTGCTCGCGCTGATATTCTTCTTTATAATTGCTTGCGTGTCATTTAGTTTCACCTTTAGTAGATTTGTTCGGCATAGAGAGACAGTGTTCGTGGTGCTTTTGTTTATGTCTTCCATCTGTTTTTTTGTCAGTGGATGTGTGTGGCCGGTAAGCTCTTTCCCCCCTTTCTGGAAAGCATTCTCTTATCTGTTCCCATCGACTTTCATGATACAGGGTTTTAATAATGTGAACAATGCTGCCTGTACGCTTTCGATGGTGCGCCCTCAGATAATGGGACTTGTATGCCAATTCGCATTCTACAGCATTACTGCCTTTTTGATGGACATCAGTGAGCGAAACCACTATCATTCGAAGTTGCACGATAGGCTGGAAACTTTTCGCGAGGAACATTTTGACGCATAGAAGAAATCTATTGCAAATGTGTTAGTTGAGGGTCGACATCTTTGTCGGCCCTTTTTTAGTGACAATTTGTCATTGGAATGTAATTGGATAGTTCACTGCCCGGTTTCTCTCTAGTTTATCGAGAAAGATGACAAAGAGGAATGTTTAATTATAATATTATGGAGAATAAGTACGAAAATCTAGAAAAGTTTGCGATTAACCTTAACGAGAGGGCCCTTCAGGGGAAGCTCGATCCGGTAATCGGAAGGGACGAGGAAATACGTCGTGTCCTTCAGATTCTTAGTCGTAGAACTAAGAATAATCCTATTCTCGTAGGTGAGCCGGGTGTAGGTAAGACCGCCATTTCTGAGGGTATAGCTCAGAAAATTGTAGATGGTAATGTGCCTGAAAACTTGAAAAATCGTGTGATTTATTCCCTCGATTTGGGTGCCATAATAGCGGGTGCCAAGTATCAGGGAGAGTTTGAGGAGAGGCTCAAAGCTGTCGTGAAAGAAGTCATTGACTCTGATGGGCAGGTAATCCTGTTTATCGATGAAATACATACATTGGTAGGTGCTGGACGTAGTTCTGGGGCTATGGATGCTTCCAATATCTTAAAGCCGGCCCTAGCAAGAGGAGAGCTTAGAACTATAGGCTCGACAACTCTGGACGAATATCAGAAGTATTTTGAAACGGATAAGGCTCTTGAGCGTCGTTTCCAGATGGTTACTGTTGATGAACCTACTCAAGCGGAGAGTATATCCATCCTTCGTGGACTTAAAGAGAAATATGAGAATCATCACAAAGTGAAAATCGAGGATGATGCGCTGATAGCAGCTGTGGAGTTGTCTTCTCGTTATATTACTTCGAGGTTCTTACCTGATAAGGCGATAGACCTAGTCGATGAGGCAGCTTCTAAGTTGCGTTTGGAGATGAATTCTGTTCCGGAGCCTATAGCTGATCTGGATAGCAAGATACGCCAGCTCGAGATTGAAAAGGAAGCTGTAAAGCGTGAAGGTGTTTCTTTGAAGCTAGACAAGATAGAGGCAGAACTTGCCGATGCTCGTAGTAAACATGATGAGTTACAGAAGCGTTGGGATGCCGAGAAAGGCATTTTGACACAGTTGCAAAGTGATCGTGCACAGTTGGAAGAATTGAAACTTCAGGCTAATAATGCAGAACGTGCAGGAGATTATGGACGTGTGGCTGAGATACGTTATGGTAAGATGGCCTCAGTTCAGAAGAATATAGATGATCTTAGTGCGCAGAAGGCAGCAATAAAAGATCCTATACTCAGTGAATCCGTCACTCCTAACGACATAGCGGAGATTGTTGCTCGTTGGACAGGTATCCCGGTAAATAGGATGCTGGAAAGTGAAAAGACTAAACTCCTTCGTATGGAAGATGAACTTCACAAGAGGGTAGTTGGTCAGGATGCAGCTATAAAGGCCGTATCTGATGCAGTACGCAGAAGCCGTGCCGGGCTTCAAAACGAGAAACGTCCTATTGGATCGTTCCTGTTCCTTGGAACAACGGGTGTGGGTAAGACGGAATTGGCCAAGAGCCTAGCTGAGTTCTTGTTCAATGATGAAAATATGATTACCCGTATCGATATGTCCGAGTATCAGGAGAGGCACTCTGTGAGCCGTCTAGTCGGTGCGCCTCCAGGATATGTAGGATACGATGAGGGTGGTCAGTTGACAGAAGCTGTTAGAAGAAAGCCATACTCTGTTATATTGCTCGACGAAATAGAGAAAGCACATCCAGATGTATTTAACATATTGCTTCAAGTACTTGACGATGGCCGTCTTACAGATAACAAGGGCCGTACTGTGGACTTTAAGAACACTATCTTGATTATGACATCAAATGCCACAGCAGAACAGATCAAGACGATGATGCGCCCTGAGTTTATCAATCGTATTGACGAGATCATTACTTTCGAGCAGCTTACAAAGGATGACATCCGCAAGATCTTGCACTTGCAAATGAACATTCTTAGAGATAAGTTAGCTGATAGTGGAGTTGAAATTTCCTTCACAGAGGATTTCGAGAATTATATGACTAACGAAGGTTATGATCCTGCTTATGGCGCACGTCCTATCAAGAGGCTTATGCAACGGGAACTGGTGAATATAATCGCTAAGAAGATTCTTGAAGGAAAGGTTACTAAAGGCACTAAATTGAATGTGGATGTAAGAAATGGAGAGGTAGTCGTAGAGTAGTAATTTATGAATATAAAAATATGGCCGATCGGAAAGTTCCGACCGGCCATATTTATTTAGTATAGGTTAGTTCTATTTAATACTACCAGTACCTGCATTGAAATCAAGTGTTACCACCTGTCCTGCAGTAGCATTAACGGCTTCCTGGTCTCCTCCGTCTGCGCGGTAAACTATCTTTCCATCGTAGATGTTGAATTCCATCTGCCACCAGTCAGCTGAGGCGTGTTTAGAGCTGAATGCATACATACGAAGTGCACCTGCATTAGGAAGAGTAACTGTAGCAGTCTTTCCTATTTCGAATGGATGTGTGTCAGCGTCCCAGTTTCCGAAGCAGTCACCCATACCGTAAACTTTAGCAGGCTCTATTGTGATGCCTTTCTCTCCTTCGAGAGCAATGTAGATCATATAAAGACCTTCTTTTTCTACTGCGCAGTTATTATCGTCGCCTACAACGTATCCTGAGTCAGTTCCCTGAGATGTGAAGTCGCCGTTCCAATCTTTAATCGTGCAGAATTTAAAGCGAGACTCTGTGGTAAGGTAACGTATGGTCCAGAATTGCCCAGGGTTGCTGTGTACAGGGATCAAAGATACTACACCTTCGTCTTCCCATTTCCAATTACCAAAGTCGTTACCGATCATATAAAGGGTTGTAGGAGTGGTGCTCTCTTGAGTAAGATTAACTGTGTAGCTGAAAGATTTAGCTAGTTCTCCACCTGTGCAGTTGTAGGTAAGGGTTATTTCGTAAAGACCAGCTTTTTCAACTTTAATGTTGCCAGCGTTCACATTGGTGAATTTACCATCTTCATCGAGTCCAAGAGAGAGCTCGGCTTTTACTTTGCCATCTACATCAAGGTTGATTTTCCATCCGTGGCAAGAAGCGAATTTGAATTCTCCATTAGCAGCGAGCTTTTGGTCTTTCCAAGTGAAAGTAAGGCTTCCGTCTTCATTCTTTGTAGCTTCACCCTTTGTGAAACCCCATCCGTTCATTCCACCGCGAACGCCGAAATCAGCTTTGTGGATAACGATCTGAGCGCCATCAGGGAGATCTCCATTGGCGTTATTGTCCAAAATGATATGGTATAGACCATCTTCTTTAACCTGCATCTTAGGAGCGTCTTCTCCTATGATCAACAGACCCTGCTGGATGAGCATATTAGGGTTATCGGCAAAGTTCTTACAATTAGGATCGTTTTCGTCATAACCATAGTTCACTTCTGTAAGGTTGGCGCCATAGTATTTTTTAGTGCCGGCCTGATTCTCTATAAGAGCGAATGGTTTGTTAGCCTCAAGCCATACATACTTTTCGTACATTCCTGTACGCATGGTTTTGTCCACCTCGTTAGTTCCTGGGGAAAGGGCAAATTTAGACTCTACCTTGTCGCTGCCTGTAGCATCGCCGTAGACATAGAACCCGTCGAGAACGATATTATCGATATCCGGGTCGTCTTTTTTGTTATCATTACAGGAAGCAAGTCCTGCCAAAAGTGCAAGAGCACTTAAGAAATAAATCGATTTTTTCATAATAATTGATTATTAATTAATAAACTATAAATTTTCATATCCAGGGGTTTGGGTCCATATAGGATTACCATTTTCATCCCTTAGTGATTTTTCCAAAACGGAATATGGTATAGGGAACCATTTTCTAATATCTGCGCGTGCCGATGCATTTGAGCAATCGCGAACATATTGTATATTGGCAAATTCTCCGAAACGAATAAGGTCACGACGCCTAATCATCTCCCAAGTGAATTCACGACCTCTTTCATCGAGGATGTCTTTTAGTGTCCAACTTGAAGGATCTCCGTATTGCTCTTTGAAAGTATCTATACCCTTATCGTATGCGAAGTTACGAGCAAGCATGGTTTGAAAATCCGGAGTGTTAATTCCTGATGCTGCACCGGAAGCTCCTCTCATGATGGCTTCTTCTTTCATCCATAGCACATCGGCATAACGCATAATAGGAAAGTCGTTTTCTTCATATTTATAAAGGCCGTCGCCACTCTTGTCTATCTCCCATTTGCTTAGACGTGCACCATCCATATTGCTACCATTTCTAATATTTGAGATGGTAGGTACTATGACTGTAGGGGTTGCCTGACCATTTTCGTCTAACTGCTTAGTGTCAAGATAGAGCTGGTCTGAGCCTTTTTGATACACTCCACCTACGAACCATCCCCAGTCCTTAGTGTTATGTGTGCCGTTTTTCTCATCTCCCATGCCGCGTACGTCACGTCCTTTGTACAACTCAAGGAATTCAGGGCGAGCGCAGAATCCGTTCCACGTATCAAGTGATAGGCCATAGGCGAATTGTACACCATAGTGCATCGTGTTATGTGTGATACGGAGTTTGTTCATACAAGTATGAGCTCCTGTGGTACTGCGTTCACCTTCCTCTCTTCCATCTTCTACTATTACGAAGATGTTTTCACGGCTGTTTTCGTTCTTGATCTTGAAATTCGTGAAATAACTGTCCTCGATGGAGTAAGCACCTGAATTGATTATGTTTTCGCAGCAGCGTAGGCAGTTGTCATAGAATGAGCCATTGAAAGTCTCCGGCTTCTCTACGGTTTTGAATACGTTTTCTAGAGTGCAGCCATAGCTTTCGGCATTAAGATAAAGACGGGCAAGTAGTGCATAGGCAAATCCCTGTGAAGTCCTTCCATAAAGGGAACTTCGATTTCCGTCATTAACCACTGTCATATTCGGAGCATTGCGTTCGAGAACGGCTACAAGGTTAGACCATACTTCAGGGGCTTCAAGAAGCGGACCCGTTGCCTCTTCGAATTTCTCGGTGTAAGGGATGCGTCCGAAGCAGTCGAATAATTGGTAGAAATAGTAGCAGCGTAGCACTTCTGCTTCTCCAAGATATGCCTTGTAAACATCCTCGTGCATACTTTCACGATATGTCTGTAGTGTATTTATTATCTTGTTGCAGAGAATGGCATTGGAGATAGTGATATTCCATACATTGGCAATGGCATCACCTCTGTGGTTCCATTCGTGTGTGTTCTGCTTCATCCAATAGCCACCATCGTTCCAGTCTTGTCCGCCATTGCGTGGTATGCAGATACCTTCATCGGCAGTAATGGTCTGTAAACCCCAATAGCCCCAGTGGTCGTGGGTGTATTTGAGATCTGCGTAGATTTGACCTACGAGGAGCACTACATTGTCTTCGTCGCTCATCATATCGGATATGGTCTGGTTACCATAGTTTTTCTCGTCAAGCATACCATCGCAAGAGCTTACGAGCGTTCCGAATGCCAATACGGCAGTAAATATATATGCTAATTTTTTCATCTTACTAAATTATTTGAATGAAATGTTCACTCCAAGCATGAAAGTAGCCACAGTAGGGTAGAAGTCGCAGTAGTCTATACCAGAGCTTCTTACGTCTGTAGTGTTAACCTCAGGATCTTGCCCGCTGTATTTAGTTATAGTAAGTAGGTTCTGACCTGTGAGGTAGAATCTAAGATGATCTACATAACTATTTTCTTTAATTTTAAAGGTATAGCCCAATGTGATATTGTCAAGTTTTATATAAGATCCGTCTTCGAGGTAGTAATCCGAGAATACAGCTTTGTTAGCTAGCACGGTATTCTTACCATTTACATCTTTCATGAATATATTACTTTGAACATTGGCCATAGGACCATAAGCCCAGCGAGTCAGGTTCAAAACATCGTTACCATATACTCCGCGGAAGAATATTGTAAGGTCAAGGTTCTTATAGCGTAGGGTATTGTTCCATCCGAAGGTGAAGTCCGGCTGAGCATTACCGATAACTTGTCTGTATGCTTCCACCGCACCATCGCTTGTTACTACACCTCCGGCAGGAGTCTTAAAGTACCATACGCCGTCTTTAATGGCATAGAATTTAAAGCCATAGAATGCACCCACACTTTGTTTTTCTTCGAGAATCTGGGTATTTGTGCTCATCATACCATCTTCTCCTACGCCACCGCAAGTGGTTTGCTTGTAGTTGAAACCGAGCGCAGGGTCTGAAAGTTTGGTAATATAGTTGCGGTTAAATGAAATCGTAGGGGTAGTAACCCAGGTAAAGTCCTTGCTCTTGACCGGGACGGCGCTAAGGGAAAGTTCTGCACCATAGCTATCCATCTGTCCAGCATTGGCAAGAAGTGTAGGATATTGGTATGGAGGAGTAGGAACTTCGTAATCCCAGAGAAGGTCGCGAGTCTGTCTGTAGTACAAGTCTAAACTTCCGTATAGTCTATTGTCAAGCAGGGCATAGTCGACACCGAGGTTATACTCGTATTTCTTCTCCCAACGAAGATCAGGATTGACATTTTGTGATACGGTGTATGTATTTACGTATTTGCCGTTATACCAGAATGTTCCTCCGTTTGAGAGCATAGCTACCGACATAAGATCGGAATTAAGGTTATTTCCCGTTACACCGAATCCTAGACGTAACTTAAGGTCATTCACTGCAGTTACATCTGCCATAAAATCTTCTCCGCTTATTCTCCATCCGGCACTAACTGCAGGGAAGAGTCCCCACTTGTGATTAGCACCAAATCTTGAAGAACCTTCCCTTCTAAGAGATGCGCTAAGCATATATTTTTCGAGGTAGTTGTAATTGACACGGCCGAAGAATGCTGCCAGTGTGTTAGAGTTTCTATAAGAGGATAGTCTTCTGAATGTTCCTTCAGCATCTCCGTTTCCTATCTGGAAATATTTTACATTTTCAGTAGCAAAGCCCTTGTTCTCCATACTAGATCCATCATACATAAAGTTCTGGTATGAAAAACCAGCTACGGCTGCTATGTTATGTCCATTAAATGAGGTGTTGTAATCTAAAGTGGCCTCGAACAGTTTGTTCCTATTCAGGTCCGTCGTGCGTCCTGCTTTTCCCGAACCGGAAATGTCTGTGTTAATGGTGCCGTTAGCCCAATAACCATAGTTATCTCCATCCTCCAATGCTCCAAATGCACTTAACCTAAGACCTTTCATAAGGTTCAATGTGGCTTTGATTGATCCCCTGAAATAGTTCCCTTCACCGTAACTTTCCTTGTTGTTCATATTTTCAACAGGGTTCGTCGCGCGAATAGGCGTAAAGTAACCGGAAGCGGTACTCTTATCGTATATAGGGTAGGTAGGGTTCATAAGAGCAGCATCTTTAAAGCTACCGCAGAACTTGTCGTTACGATACTGCATATAAGACAGATCATATTGAAGTTCGAGCATATTGTTGAGGGCTTTTTGCGATGCTGAGATTTTAGCTATTGTCTCCCTACGATTGGTCACCTTGGCGATACCTTGTGCATTTTTATGCGAGATGGATGCACGGTAGTTGAATTTGCTTGAAGAACCACTGATGGCGATATCGTGGCTATGTGTCAAAGCCACATCACGTGTGAGTTCTCCCACCCAGTCGGTAAGTTGATAATTACCATCGGCATCGCGATAAATACCTGGAGTCACCATACCATCTGATAGTTCAGAGAGTTTCACGAATTCTTCAGGTGTGGCCATACCGAGATTACCATTACGCACTGAAGCAGAAGCATATCCGGCATATTCAACACGCGTTTGTGCCGTATCGGTGAAGTTCTCTCCGCGTTTTGTCGTTATAATGATGACACCATTCGTTCCTCTAGTACCATAGATGGCAGCGGCAGAACCGTCTTTTAGCACATCCATGGAAGCTATTTCGTTAGGTGAGATATTATCGATATTGCTTACCGGTACTCCATCGACTATAAACAAAGGAGATGTGCCGGCACCTTTGTCAAGCGTTGAAAATCCTCTAATTTGGATATTGTATCCTGTTTCAGTAGGGTCGCTCGTGGTGCGGATGATGTTAAGACCGGCTACCTTTCCCTGAAGTAATCCCATAGGGTTACTTTTTATACCGGAGTTGAAATCTTCGGCCTTAACAGATGCTACAGAGCCAGTTACTTCCTTTTTCTTTTGTGAACCATATCCAATGACCACGGCATCTTCAAGATAAAGATTATCTTCGGCCAATTTGATCGTTTTAGGAAGTTGACTTGCTGCAAAAGTTTGCGAGGCATAACCGACAAAGCTGATCTCTACGAGTGCCTCTGGGCTTGACACGATAAGGCTGAATTTACCATCCAAGTCTGTAGCGGTTCCGTTCGAGGTGCCTTTTTCAAGCACGCCGGCTCCTGACACTGGACCGAACTCATCCACAACCTCGCCTTCAATCTTATACCCAGACTGGGCAAAGCTCTGAAAACCGGCCAATGCGCTTAGCAGGAAAACAGTTAAAAGTGTTGATAATTTTCTCATAATAACAGGTGAAAGTTATTAGTTTTTATTGATTCGTATAAATAATATGCTTAATGAGCCTAATATAAGCAAAATTCCAGCTACAATGAACATGCTGACTTGAGCTCCTCCCATTAACTTTAGTAGCAGGCCTCCACAGGCTGCAGCCACTATTTGTGGAAGGCAGATAGTCCCATTAAAAAGCCCAAGGTAGGTGCCTATGTGCTCGCCTTTCAAAGAATTGGTTAGTATGGTGAAAGGTACGGCTAGCATAGCAGCCCAGGCAAATCCGATCAGTATGAAGGATATAAATAGAAGATATCGGTCGTGGATAAAGAACACGGAGAGGAATCCTACAGCTCCTATAAGAAGACTGACTGCGTAGGCAATCTTGATGGAGCGGAACTTAGGTATGACAAGAGCCCATAGAAGTGAACCAATTGCCTGAACAGCGAAAAGGATTCCCACCCAGTTACCGGCACTTTGGTATGCTTCGGAGCGTACATCACTAGTTCCCCACACATTGTCGGCTATGGCCCCATTAGTGTATGTCCACATATAAAGGAAGGCTGCCCAGCAGAAGAATTGGACAAGACCTACACTCCAGAAAGTGGAAGGGGCATTCTTTAGTAAGGTAAGGAAACCTGGTGTTTTTTCGTTTTTCTGCTTTTCAAGGTCTATCCCGTGGAATTCTGCATATTCTTTAGGGGGCATCTCCTTAACTTTCAAAGTGGTAAAGAGTACGCATAGAATCAAAATCAAGGCTCCTATGTAGAAAGAGTATTTCACTGTGTCAGGAATCTGACCGGAAGGGGCGGTATTTGCAAGTCCTATCCACGCGAATACAAATGGGAATACATATCCGACGAGGCTGCCTGCATTACATAGAAAACTCTGGATTGAGTAAGCCTTGGCCTTCTGTTCTTCCCCTACCATATCGCCCACTAACATTTTAAATGGTTGCATGGCCATATTGATGGAAGTGTCAAGGAGCATGAGCGCTATTAATCCGAATATCATGGCACCTCCTATTGAAAGTCCTAGACTGCCGGCATTGGGCAGAAGGCACATTACGGCGATGGCTATTATAGAGCCTAGGAATAGGTATGGGATGCGACGGCCAAGCTTGCACCAAGTGCGGTCGCTATATTTGCCTACTAATGGTTGAACTATCATGCCCATGAGTGGAGGTAGAATCCAAAAGAAACTGAGACTATGCGGATCTGCTCCTAGTGTTGCAAATATTCGGCTGATATTGGCACTCTGCAGAGAATACGCTATCTGTACTCCGAAAAACCCGAAGCTGATATTCCATAATTGCCAAAAGCCTAACTTAGATTTCTGCATTACTGATTACAATTTTTAGTGTATCTAGGCTACGAAAATAGTTAAATTCGGTGTAAAGGAATAAAGTAACGAACCGAGATGCCCATAGAGCTCGATGAATGGTGATTATTTAGGGATGAAGTGTGATGCTCTTGTTTTCTATTAGATTATTACTATATTCGTGTGTCGTGGTATAAAATGAATAGTATAAAGAACATAAGCATAGCCTGGATTATCCACATTTTCGCCGTTCTACACGGTGCATTGGCCTTTTCATGTAGAATACTTGGCTATGGGGATGAGATGGCCCTTACTATGCTAACCATAGCAATGGCTGTGATAATTTGCTTTAAAAAGCATGTGGTGGTAGAATTTTTTGCTGTCAGTGTCATTGCCGTAAATGTTTTGGGGTATGTCTTGGGAATGGTGGGTGCCGATGCTTTGTCTCGAGTGATTTCTTCAGGAATCGCAGTACATGCTTTATCGACAGTTTTGACCACTGAGATTTTAGGTTGGTCAATTACATGGCTTTCAAAGTTTTTTAAAAGGGACGAGGATCGAAGTTCCATTAATTACATACGATATATAATAGTGGGAGCATGTGGAATCTTGGCTCTCCGATATGTGATAGGTAGCATTTTTGCCACCCGTAATGTTACTGCAGATCAGCTGTTTGATGTTGTTCATGGAGTGCTTAACAATAGCGTGTCATTAGTTTTGCTTTTATGCGCTGATGTATTGTACATTCATCACATTTATTCATTTAGCCGTAAATGGAAATTAGGGTTAAGATTATCGATCCTGATCGTCTTCTTGTGCGGACTATCGTTCCTTGAGGCCTTGATCGTAAATGTGGAAGCAGAATTCTTTTTGCGTTATGTAGTGTCATTATTGGCCAATATATTACTATTCAGTCTGGTGTATTTGGTTCATTATGTCCAAATGTCTAGAACTCAAATGGTGGAGGCAAGAGAAAGGGCAAATCTTGCGCAATATCGTTATATTAAGCTAAAGCGACAGGTAAATCCTCATTTTCTCTTTAATTCTTTGAATATTTTGGATTGCCTAATATGTGAGGAGAAGAATGAGCAGGCAAGTTTATATACACATAAATTGGCCGGAGTATATAGATATCTTATAAAAAGCGAAGAAAGGGACCTGGTTACACTGAGGGAGGAGTTGGAGTTTGTGGAAGGATACGTAGATTTGTTAAAAGTTCGGTTCCCTGAGGGCTTTACGGTAAATTATAAGGTTAGGGAAGATGATAAATCGAAGATGATTCTTCCCTGTGCCATTCAATTGCTGATAGAAAATGCTACGAAGCATAATGCTATTAGGGCAGATGAACCTCTTATGATAGAAATTAGTTCTGATGGGGATTATCTGCAGGTTAGGAACAATATAGTCCCGAAAGTTAGTTCCTCTCCCTCAACAGGGCTTGGACATAAATACATTAGAGGTCAGTATTTGGATCTGTGCGGTAAGAATGTAGAGATTATTTCATCGCAGACAGCGTATTGCGTAAAATTGCCATTATTATGAAAGTATTAATCGTAGAAGATGAAGTGATGGCTCAAAAGAGCCTTGTAAGTAAATTAAATAGATTATTCCCAGATATCGAGGTAGAGGGAATCTGTTCTTCGGTAAAGGAAACGGTGCAGTGGCTTGAAGATACTTCTCATCATCCGGATGTCATTTTTATGGATGTGGAATTATCAGATGGAAACTGCTTTGATATTTTTCGTAAGGTGAAAGTAAATTCAAAGGTGGTAATGACTACTGCCTACGACACTTATGCGATAAAAGCATTCGAGGCAGGGAGCGTGGATTACCTTTTAAAACCCATAGAACCAGATGCTCTTCGTCGTGCTGTTGGTCGGTGTCGCATGAGTGGTGGTGTGGTGGATATTGACTATTTGTTTTCTAAATTTTCTCCTGCGACAGAGAAGGTTTATAAGGAAAGATACATTGTTAGGTTTAATGATAGGATAATACCTGTTGAGGTGTCTAATATTGCATTCATTTATTCAGAAGAGAAGAATAATTACCTTGTCACTTTCGATGGCGACAAGTATATAATAGATTCGTCTTTAGATGTTGTGGTGGAGGAGTTGCCTTCTAATTCTTTTTTTAGAATTTCCCGAAGCGTGATAGTGTCCTATAAGGTTATAAAGAGTATCGTAAAGCAGATAGGAGGGCGGTTACGTGTAATTCCTTCTATAAAAAGTGATGTGGAGATGACTGTCAGCAGATCAAGAGTGGATGATTTTATGGCTTGGATTGAGCGTTGAATATAAAATGTTAAAAAAATATTAAAAATTTATTAAAAAAATTTGGATGGGGGGGGGTAAATGTATTATCTTTGCGAAGCCGTGATGGTTAGCAGTGATGATTTCTAATTATGGTAAAATCGTTTCCCCGATACTTTTAAGTATCGTCCTTTTCTTCTGGGCTTCAGTAAATGTACAGGCAGAAGAATCTTATGATTTTTCCGGGAAGAAAGAGGAATTTGCCATTTATTATAGATTTGATAAGATAGATGTGGATCCGGATTATCTGGATAACGCTAAGTCTATTGCTCGGATACGTTATTATCTAAATAACGCGCAACATGTTGACAGTATAACTGTATATGCATGGGCTTCTCCGGAAGGTGGTTATCCTCACAATAAATGGCTGTCTGAAAAGCGTGCATGTGCAGCTAAATCCCTATTGCTCAGCTTAAGTAAAAATGGGAAACTGGATGAAGGGAAGATTAAAATCAGCCCATTAGCAGAAAATTGGCCGGGGCTCACTGCTTTAGTTGAGCAGAATTATTTTCGTTCTAATAGAGACGCGCTTCTTCGTATTTTATATACAAAAGGCATAGGTGAGGAAACAAGGAAGTGGAGGATTAAAAAACTCGACTCTGGAGTAACATGGAATTACTTGAAGAAAAATTACATGCGACGCCTAAGAGCGGCTACGTGGGTCTGTGTATGGGGTGAAGCCCTCGCCGTTATTCCACAAGATGAATTGGTAGACACCCTTAGAGCACCTGAAGAAATACTAAAAAGATCTGTGACTCCTCAAGAGCAGAAAGTCCAGGGTCTTTTGGCTACAGTGAAGACTAACATTCTATATGATGCGGTTACGGCTTTGAATATAGGTGTAGAGTTTCCGTTGGGCGAATCGTTTAGTTTAGGCGTTAATTATTTGAATCCGTGGTGGGCATGGGGTCCATACGATAGGAAATACGCTTTTCAGATTCAGGAACTCGGCATAGAAGGTCGTTACTATATAGCGCCACGAGATGCTCAGCGCCTGAGTGGCTGGTATGCAGGAATATATGGAAAGACTGCTCAATACGATCTTCAGTGGGATAAATCCCTTTGTTATCAAGGAGAGTATTGGTCCGTGGGGGCTACGCTAGGCTATGTTTTCCCGATACGAAAGTACTTCAGGGTGGAGCTTGGATTTAGTCTAGGTTATTTATCGTCAGACTATAGGCATTATCAGCCAAGTCTTGATTATGAACATCTGTTTAGAGACCCATATAAAGTAGGGAAATATACTTTGTGGGGACCGGTGGGGGCTTCAGCAACCATTATCCTCCCTATTTATTCATCTCATAAAAGGAAATATTGATATGAAGTTCGGTAGTTTTATTCCTTTTATGATGGTGGCTCTGTGCCTTTGCTCTTGTAAGCGTCGTCCACTCGAAGACCCTGATTATTATACTCGTATAAAGGTAGATATAAATATAGAGAATGTTCAGAATGTAACTTGTGATATTTATAATCCAGATATAGTTGTGCCTGCCATATCGCCTGAAGTTATGCATGTTCTCTTTTATAATGCGGCAGGGGATGAACTCCTTGCAGAAAGTTTTATCTCTTCGATAAGCAGTAAAGACGGAGTGAGAAGCATTTCCGGGGATATATCGATATTGCCGGGAGATTACAGAGTAGTTGCATATCAATTTGGTGAAGAACACTCTCTTGTGGATGAGCAGCAAAACTATGAGTCAATAAGAGCATATACGGATCTAATCCCGGAAAATGAGGTAAAAAACCTTCTGGGCCAATCGCTTAGGTACCAGCCTGAGCACATTGTATCCGCTTGCAGTGATAGGCAGAGCATTCCTTATCATGACGGAATATATACTATAGAGATGGAGGCTACTACGCTTGTAGAGTCGTACTATTTACAGGTGGGAGTGAATGGTGCAGAGTATATATCGTCTGCCCGTGCAGTCCTTACATCCATGGCTCATGGAAAAGGCGTAACCAGTCGTCAGGTGGAGATAGACAATCCATGTTCTATAAATATACCTCTTATTACTAGCAAGGACAATGGCTCTAGTGTGGTTTGTAATGTATTCAATACTTTCGGTCGCATCCTGGGTGGGGTTAATGAATTATATCTTGATTTTGATATAGTTACTTCGGATGGGACACGGGTTGAGAAAAAGTATGATATCACGAAGCTATTTAAAAGTGAGTTATGCGTAAAACATCACTGGCTATTAATAGATGATATAATAGATATTCCCAAGCCTATCACTCCACCGACTCCGGGAGGAGGAGGGTTTGACCCTACAGTGCGAGACTGGGAAGAGGAACATTATGATGTTACGATGTAAATATAAATCAATCAATAAATGTGTATGAAAAAATTTTTTACAGCAGCTCTAGCCATTGCAGTTATGGCAGCTTGCACAAAAAACGAGATTGTGGTTTCGGAATCTACTCGCGAGATTACTTTTCAGACCATCAGCACTAAAGCTACTTCTGGATTTAGTGAGGATAATCATTTCTTCTCATTTGCTTATTACCTTGAAAAAGGGAAGACTTGGGATGCCAATAAGGCCGATGCCGTCGAATATCTAAAGAATGCAGATATCTCTTATGATAGCGCAAATAAATGCTGGAAGAATTCTACGACAAGTTACTATTGGCCTAAAGCAGGGACTCTTACATTCTTTGCTTGGTCAGATAACACTCCTTCACCAAGCGTGACAAACGCAACAGTGTCTTGTGATAAGGCTGGTATTAAGTTTTCCCAATATTATGTTATGAGTAATATCAATAAAGACCTTTTGGTAGCGGATATAGCAAAGGATCAGAGCAGTAATACCACCTCATTCGAAGGAAATAGTGGAAATACATGGAAGCAGGGTGTTCTTACTCAGTTTAGACATATTCAGAGCTATTTGATTTTCAATGTTAAAACAAAGAATGATTATGCTGGAGTAACATTCAAGGTTAAATCTATATATTTAAACGGAGTAGAAGTCGAAAAAGATTATTCTCAGGCCACAGGGTGGTCAAATGCCACAAAGAATGGTAGAATTCCTGCATTTACGGGAGATACACAGGTAACCAACACTGGTGCAGACTTGACTCCTGCTGCTGACGATTACAAATATGTGCTTCCACAGGATTTCGATGGTAATCAGACACTTAAGATAGATTATACGATCACTACCAATTATGGTGTGGAAGCAGTTCAAAATGTAAGTGTGGAAAAATCGCTTAAGGACTTGTATCCAAATAATTGGGAAGCCGGGAAAAAGTATACTCTAACTATAACCTTTGGTCTTGAAGAGATACTTTGGGCTCCTGATGTTGTGGATTGGGAAGTTGGAAGTGTAAATGGAATGAATATCTAATTATTAAAGTATATGAAGAAAATTGTGTTTATTTCACTTGCTGCTTGTAGTGTATTAGCAGCATGTTCGAAAAATGATTTGTTGCAGAAAGAGAACCCACAGCAGCAAATTTCTTTTGATGCAGCCATTAGCAAGGCTAAAACTTCTAAGGCTCTAATTGATGGTACAGTGTACGGTACTACTAACACCTTTGGTACAACTGCTTATAAAGTTGAAGGTGCTACTACAGAGTTGTATATCCCTGTAAGTGAGGTTAGTTACACAGCAGGAACACCGGACTCTTACTGGTCTACAGCTACTTCTTACTATTGGCCTAAAAAAGGTACTCTTACATTTTATTCGTATAGCCCATTTACATACGCCGAGGGTGGCGAAGTATCAGTAAATGCTACAAAAGACGGATTAGAGTTTAAGGATTACAATGTTGCTTCTCACCAGTTGACAGATCTTATGGTAGCAGAAAAGCAGTCCGGACTTACCTCTAACACAGAGACCGCAGCCGGGCTTAAGACAGGTGTGAAGACTGTGTTTCATCATAAATTGGCACAGGTTGTAGGAATTAACTTTGAAACCATCCTAGATGGTGCTCTTCATGACTATGCTAATGGGCACGATGGAAGTACAGGAAAGGAGTTTGTCTCTGGAGATAAGGAGTTTATTATAAATAATGTATCTTTTGTGAATATCTATGAAACAGGAACTTTGACTGACGATGCTCTTTCTTCAAGTGTTTGGTCTGCATATAAAGATGCTGATAACGTGGTATGGCATGAAAATACATCTGCAACGCCTTTTGCAGCAGGGAAATACAATACCACAAGCGATGTGAATGGATATCGTCTTGTACTTCCTCAGACTCATACAACAGGAAACCAGCAGATTAAGGTGGAATATACCATTAAAACTTACACTGATGCTACAAACTTTGCTACAGAAAAGCTAACAGTGACTTCCGATATGGTTAAACTTCACAGCGCTTGGGAGCAGAATAAGAAGTATACATATACGATAAAGATGGGTCTTGATCGTATTTATTGGGTTCCTTCTGTAGTTGATTGGGAGACAGGAGCTTCTAACTCTATACAATTTTAAATGAAATTCAAAGATATAGTTATACTGCATGGCTTGGTTTTATGGGTGTTAGGGTCTTGCTCGAAAAACGAGACGACTTCGGTGTACCCTAAAGCGGAGATCGTATATAATGTGATTTCCACTAAGGCAGCCTCTGTCTATGATACCAATTGCCCGTTTATTTCCAATGTCTGGTACGTTCCTGATGGAGTAAAATGGGGCGTAGGAAACTACGAAAGCCAAGTGCAGCACTATATCAGCGACGCCGAGATTTCATATATAGGCGGATTATGGCGGAATGCTTCTACGGTGTACTATTGGCCTAAAGATGGTTCGCTCACATTTATGGCATACAGTCCTTCAAAAGTAAAGGCCAATGTGAGCGTGTCTTCGGCCAATTACACCGGCATTCAGCTTAAATCTTGGGATGTGCATGCTAACCAAGATGTGGATTTTATGGTCTCCGATGTTCAAAGTGGCATGAGAGCGAATGACTCCTATGCGGGATATGTGGGCGTGCCTACGATTTTTAGACACAAGCTATCAAAATTAGTGGCTGTTAGAGTTACAACCTTAAAAGACTATTCTTTGAAAGGTTATAAATTTTACCTTAAGAATATATCAATAGGAAATTATAGCCAGCAGGGAAGTTATGTTAGCGGTATCGTTACATCTGCTTCGGCTATTGGCCAGTGGACAGTGGATAAGGCAAGCGAGGTCCACGAGTATGTATGGTATAATACTTCTGGTACCGGTACTGGGGAGGAGATTATATATGATTCTACATCAGCCCAAGATGTGGCATCAGTTGCGTATCCGGATGGCATTATGCTTCTGCCTCAGCAGTTTGACGATCCGGGAGATAATCCTGATTATACTAAAGTGCCTTATCTGAAAATTAAATACGATTTTTATCGAAATGACTATACAGTGGAGACAAAGGAGGCTATCGTTCCTCTTTACGATGTGTTCTCTTCTGGTATTCAAATGAATAAGACAATTACGCTCACTATTAAGGTGTCAGATAGTCAGAGTGTTATATATTGGGCACCGCAGATGGATGACTGGAGCGATAAAGATGTGGATATAAGTATTTAGGGTATGAAGTGTGGTTTGAGGTTTATTACAGTAATATGCTCTCTATGGGTAATATCTTGTACGAAAGTGGAGGAAATAGAGCCTGCATTAGGGCAAGGAGTATGCTACGATGTGATTTCCAGTAAAGCTGTCGTTGCTTTTCCTAAAGACTTTTCTTTTTTTTCCACTGCTTATCATCTGCGTTCCGGAAACTGGGATGCTAATAAGTCGTCAGCAAATATATATCGAGATGGTTGGGATAGACTGCAGAATCAAGAAGTGTCTTTTCGCGAATCTTTATGGTGCACTGCAACCGAATTTCACTGGCCTTCCACAGGAACGCTAACTTTTTTCTCATATCGACAACCACTCGTAACACCATCCATTACTGTCGATGGCATTAGTTTTAGTGGGTGGGATGTAAGTAAATACCGCGCGCGGTCTTTTGATGACCAGACTATTTTAGTTGCGGACATAGCTAAGGATAAGAAAAAAAACGAGACGCTCGGCTCTTTTAGTGGTGTGCCTACACACTTTAAACATAAACTTGCAAAACTTACTTTTAAAGCTGCTATTTCCCCGTATGCAGATGATGATCCTACTATAACAATAAGTCGAGTTTATTTAAAAGACATTTACCTAAAAGGAGATTATAAAAGAGGTGGATACGATAATGATGCGTGGTCTAATCTTTCTTCACTCTCTGGTACAGGATACGATGTGTGCTCGACTTCCACTACTTTGACCACTACAGCAGAGATATTGGGCGCTTCTATGGTGATGATCCCACAGATGCTTTCGGATTCTGCGAGCCTGGTCATAGAATATACTTCGACTATAAACGGGGTAAGCGAAGATAAAAGTGCGACACTGTTATTTGTAAATCACTTTAGAACATCCGAGTGGAACATGGGATTTTCATACACATATACGATATATGTTGGTGTAGGACAGTATCCTATAGATTTTACGGGCAGTGTGGATAATTGGACAAATGCATCTGGAGCAGATGTGAATGTAGGTGAATAAAATGTAAAATAGGAATAATGAGGATACGACAAATCTTTTTGGTATTGGCAGCTGTATTGGCCTATATTTCCTGTTCTAAAAAAGAACAGGAAGGTAATCTCAATCCGATAAATCTGAGCTCACAAGTTAAGTCCCTAAAGTCAGGTGCTGGTGCAAATGTGGATAAAACTACTAATGATAATATTACAGATGCCCCAATGGGTGTTTTCGGTATTTATAATAATATTAGTTTCGAGACGCAAAAAGGTAGTAACGTATTCCCTACCTCTGAAGCACAGATGGTTAGTTATGATAGTGCTCAGTCTAAGTGGGTGTATTCTCCAGTGCAGAATTGGCAAATTAATAGATTTTACAGGTTCAGGGCTTTTCATCCTTATGGTGGGGCAGCCATAAATTTGCAGTCTTCAGATGCAGATGATATGATCATAGGTTATAGTGTAGCAGCAGGCAGCGAAGACTTGCTAGTAGCTTTTAAGGAAGTAGAGGCTACTATAGAAGCTATAAGACAGCCTGTTAATTTCGATTTTGTACATGCTCTTTCAGGTCTTAAATTTGAGATAGCATTTAAAAATATTGCTGACATAGAAGACGATTATTCTGACTATTTGGAAAATTTTTATTTAACGGGGCTTGCGGGTACTGGCACTTTGCACTATACTCATGAAGAAGGTACACTATTAACGCCTAAGATGATATGGTATGCCTTGTCTTACGATACTGATTCAAAATTTTATGAATGGTCCGCAGATAATGGTAGCTCCGGAAAACAATTCTATAAGGCTGGGCAGAAGAGCCCTACTATGGTTTTCGATGGTAACGATAATATGGTTTATGCTGTCCCGCAGACTAGAAAAGCTAATTTGCAGCCTACCGTTGTTTACTTTAAAACGCAGGCCGGAGGGAATTCTTATCAAAGTGTTACTTTACCAGATGTAGACTGGAAGCCTGGTAAAATATATGTTTATTCTTTACTTGTGAACAAGTCTGATATTGATATTGTATTGACAATAAAGGATTGGTCAGAACTTCAATCTAACGTGAATATTTATTTGTAAAAATGGGAAGACGGCATTCGTTTTATTTGCTTGTAGCGCTTCTAGTGTTTATTGGGTGTGAACATAACAGGGTTACTATATGGGAGGAAGATCACACAGATGAGGCTAACATTACCCTTTCGCTTGCATGTGCAAGTAGGGTAAAGTCAGCTCCTGACGGGGGCGACACTTTTTCTGATTTATCGATATGGATAGCGGATGAAACAGGCAAGGTGGAAGCATATTTAACCACCCTCTCTTCGAATAATTTAGATAATAGTCGTATTCAAATAGCTGAGGATGGAAAAACAGCCTCGGTGAGGGTGTCAAATATAACACGCGGTGTTTACACTATCTATATAGTTGCCAATATTCCTAATTCGCTTAAAGAAGTGATGTCCGCTTATGTAGCTGACAGTATTATTGATGAGTCTTTCTTGGACGCTGAGTTACCATCGCTGGGTACCAGCCTTGAGCCACCTTTCGGGATGGATTATACGGATAAATATATGCCTCTTTCTATTGTTAAAGAAGTCTCTGTAGGGGCCGGAGAGAATAAACTTGCCATTGAAATGGTGCGTACTTGCGGAAGAGTTAGAGTAAGTGTACAGAATAATACTATAGATTGTAATCTATTTATGAGTCATGTTGCTTTGAGTCAAGGGAATCCGACTAAATCATATCTTTTTCATAAAAGTGGGCATGATTTGCCATCAGATTCTCAAGAAACGGATTTTATCCAATATGATGTAAGTGGTGTTACGGAAGAATATATAGAACCAGGGCAGGGACGAACCTTTATGAATCAATATGTTTATGAAACAGGGCCAGGTTCGATGGATGGTATGGTGCTCCATCTTCGCGGTGGCCTTTTCGGACGAGATGTTACTTCAACAAAGGTGGAATCGGTTGAAAGGCTCTCTTATGAAGCTTCGCTCTCAGATGCTTCTAGTTCTATTAGTGAGGGTACTCCTTATCTAATATTAAATCAAGGCTCAACATATTACATTTATGGAGACGACAATGTTCTGCGTGGACGAAATCGACCGAGTCTGGATCTTCTTTTGGTTCAGGATAACTTAACAGATTACTTATGGTATTTTAGTAATTATAAAAAAGTGAGTAATCAAGATGCTTATCAATGTAATCTTCAAAATGCCGCTTCGAAATTCTATATGAATATCAAAACGTCTTTAGATGTAGAGATGACTTCACAGGCGGGCACTATACACCTCGAGGACGCAGGCTCTGGAGCGACATATTTGTGTTACGATTTGTTCAAGTATCATTCAAATGGAACCAAATATTCGCCATACTATCTATATACTAAAAGGGAGGATGACGACAGACTCTATTGCATGGATAACAATTCACTTTATCATAATGAATGGCTGTTTATTCCAGTACAAGAAAAAACAATAAGTGATACTCATTTAGTGAATTCTTCTAATGGCGAAGATTCGATTAAGGATTTGTATTTCAATGTTTCTCATCTAAAGGTAATCGATAATACTGGGCAGGCAGTCAATCTTACCGATATATGTCGTAATGACGACTTGAATATAAAGGTATATGTTCATTATGCTACGGAGACTGGTCTAGTGTATTTTGAGGTGAAGGCATGGACTGGCGTTAGTAATGAAACTACTTTTGATTAATTTGAAGATATGCAAAAAAGAATATTGAATATATTTACAGCATGTGTTTTGACTATATTGGGCTCGCTTTCGTGTCAAAGGGAAGAATTGGCACCTTCTACCGGCGGGGCTGATGCGTTAAAGGAAGGCGAATGCTGGCTATATATGAACTTCGGATCGAAGCCGGAAAGCACAGTTAGTACCAAGTTTACCCTTGGCCAGGAAGAAAACAACATTTACAATATCTTCGTTTTCGTATTCGGCCCTAACGGGCATAAACTATATGCCAATTGGCTCCGTTCTTCGGATCTGCTTGCAGATGAGGCGGCTGTACGTGCTTCATCGAAGGATTCGTGGTGGGTAAATAATAGTACTGCCGATAATGTTATGGCCAAGGGCGGATTTAAAATAAAGTCTTCTGCCGGTGAAAACCTAAGTGCCTATCTAATTGCCAATCTGGATGCCGATATGGTAAAAATTTCTTCCGACCTGCTATCTCATTCCATAAATACCGAGGATGACCTTAAGAATTTCATACTATATATGAATGTGGAGAGTGTGAATCGTAATGGACTTTTCCCTATGACGGCACATGCTTCAGGTATCACGATGAGTGAAAGCAATGGGAATTCTATAGTGGACATGAACACTTCGAGCACTCCTGTATTATTCGAGCGTGTAGATGCAAAGGTGAAGTTTGTATTTAAAGTGGGGGATAGATATGACCCAAATAAACAGACGGCATCATCCTTTACTCCTAAACAGTGGAAGGTAGTAAATGTACCTAATACCGCCTATGTCTTTGAACGTGACGAAGATTCGTATGAGGTCCCATCAGAGCTGCCTACTTCAGATTATTCTTTGTACGCTTCACGTTTTTTTGATACGCCATGGCGTAATTTTGAAGAAGTGTCGTCCACGAGTTCAGGCTTTTCATTTTACATGCTTGAAAATCGCCAAAACCCTAAAAATAAGTCGTTTACTTCATATAATGATAGAAGTCGTCAGATTAAGACTTCAGCTGGTCTAAATGAAAAGTTGGTTGTAGATTATGTAAACTCGCTTGGGAAAAATGTGAGTAAGCAGTTTCTTCGTTTTCAAAATGCCAATGATTTTTCTACTTATGTTCTTGTCACTGGACGAGTGGATATGGAACTGAAGGATGACGCTGCAGGACAGGTCCTGGGTGGGGATGTGCAGTACCTTATCCATCTGGGGAATTGGAATTACACGGCTGGGGATGCCTGGAATAGTGATGTTTATGAAGGAGCTACTAATTATAATACTGAGCGTAATACCTTTTATACTTACACGGTTACCATAAATTCAGTGAATAATATACGTGTAGAGGTTGAAACAAGTGATCAAAGTGGTGGTTCAGTAGAGAATCAGCCGGGTGCCAGTGGAGAAGTGGTGATAGCTAAAGAATCAATATCTATATGCGATTCACATTATGAGTCGAGGACTCTGTCTTTTCGTGCCAATAATTTCATCACGAAAAATCAGGACGGCTCATTTACGACCAATGCCGACGATCTTACATGGAAGGTAAAAACTCCATTTAATCCTGATGGGGCTATGCCTGTGAGAATTAATGGAATAGACGTGGCAGACCATATAGATTACAAGTGGGTTCACTTCCGGCTAAACAAGCAGGATGAGGATGGCAACTATTATTCAGAGAAGCGTCGCACGTATGTGCCTATGGTTTTCGCTCTTTCAGAAACGATGCGAAATAATGTAGATCCTGATGGAACACAGGGCCTTAAAGGATATCATAACGATGGTGTAATGGACATAAGTTATCTTGTGGATTTTGTCCGCACTCAATCCCAGTTATATGCTGATTATCTGAACGACAAGTACTATCTCAAGAAAGCTGACCCTGTAAACAAAAGTCTTTTTGATAGAGGCGAATCAGGAGGTAGTGGCGAGGCTAATGATCTTAAGGCTAAGATATCCGTTACTGCTTTCGTGGACGAATTCTATTATGACGAGCATCCGATTTCCCACACCAAGTCTGCTACGCTCTGGAAAAAGTTTGTAAATCAGCCGGATCGGGCTATGCATATCCTGTGCAATTCTAAAGTAAGTACAGATCAGGAGTCTTCGGCAACAGGATCTGTCATCTCCATACTTCAAAAGTCCATAAAGACTATCTATAATGTGGATGAGAATTATACTTCGCTTGTGAGTGCTTGGGGATTGGAAAGCGATGACGAGGCCAATGATGTAGTGCATTATTATAACCAGAATTCCAGCAATTATTCGGACAGTGGGAAAAATACCGACCTCTATAATGGAAGGGCAAATACGGTCTTCGAGTGGGGATTGGCCCCGACGGGTGTAACGGTAACGACCATAGATGATGTAACTTCAGGAGCTAAATGGCAGACCTACATGGATTTTGAAGTTGATAATCAAACTCCACAGATGCGTGATGGCTATCAGTCACTAAGGTACTATTGTATGGCCCGTAATCGAGATAATAATGGAGATGGAATTATCTCGCGAGACGAGGTGCGCTGGTATATGGCTTCCTCCATGCAGCTATTCGGGATAGTGGCAGGTCACGGATTATTGGAGCAGTCGTCGCGTCTGTATAATAGAACTCTTGAGGATAAGACATCCGGAGTTCCTGCTCGTTGGTATCAGCTGGTTGTATCCAGTACTCATCATTCTAATACCGGCGTAGTTACCATTTATGCGCAAGAGGGCTTTTCTTCAGCATCTTATAGTCAGGCACGTGGATGGGAAGATAAATATGGCGTAACACAATATGCTACTCGATGTGTAAGGAATTTGGGACTGGATAGTGATGCTGCGCTTAACTTGATGCCTCAGAATTATATAGAAGTGGAGGAAAAGGCTACATCGGCTAACCAGACTTACTATTCTTTCGAGTGTACTAATCTGGATGAAAATGCGCTACGGGATTACACCTCGCGCGATTTTTCGTATCAAGATGAAACGGCACCTACAAATCTGCTATATAAGAAGTTCGAAACCTCTCCGGAAAGAGTGTGGCCTATGAGTTCGGATAATACGAACAGAATATTCAGCGGAAGCGAGATGAATGCCGAGATTACTTCCGCCACTAATGCTTCGTCCGTGGATGCTGGATTTTGTCCTGAAGGCTACAGAGTGCCTAACCAATTGGAAATGGCCCTTATGCTTTACAATGCTAAGTCATGTCTTGATGACCAGAATCAGATCTGCAGGACATATTGGAGCCTGGGAACAAAAGGATTGAATCTAAGGAAGAACAATAACGAGAATTTCTCTGTGAATTCGAGACATAACATTACGGTAAGTATGAGTGGTAAGGATGCTAACGCAGATAATTGGACGAAAAGTATACGCTGCGTAAAAGACGTGCGCACAGAGTAGCGGACTTGGGAATGCTCTGGAAAATCGCTAACTTTGTTCTCTTGTGAAAGATAATGCAGGTTATTTTTTTTGAAGTCTCTAATAAAAGCAAGAGGAAAAGTTATGATAACACTATTAATTAGCATCGTAGCCTTAGTTTTAGGCTATATTTTCTATAGCCGTGTGGCAGAAAGGGTTTTCGGCCCGGAAAAAAACAGACCTACACCAGCGCACACCAAGGCCGATGGCATCGACTATGTGGTGCTTCCTTCATGGAAGGTGTTTATGATCCAATTTTTAAATATAGCAGGAACGGGGCCTATCTTCGGAGCTATACTAGGAGCTCGCTTCGGACCATCGTGCTATTTGTGGATAGTTTTGGGGTGTATTTTCGGTGGTGCTATACACGACTACATGACTGGGATGCTTTCTGTTCGTAATGGAGGTGTAGGCCTTCCTGAACTGGCTGGAAAATATTTAGGGAAAAAGGTAAAACCTTTTGCGATAGCTTTCTCTGCGTTGATGCTGCTTTTGGTAGGTGCTGTGTTCGTGTATAGTCCGGCACTTATAATAGGGGATTTGACTTCCAAGTCTTTTGATACTACATTTATCTGGGTGGCAGTTATTTTAGTCTATTATTTTATAGCCACCTTCGTTCCAATAGACAAGATAATAGGTAAGATATATCCAGTATTCGCTGTGGCCCTGCTTTTTATGGCGGTTTCTTTATTAGTGTGTCTTATAGTAAAATGGCCTAGTAACATGCCGGAGTTATGGGATGGACTATATAACAGGAATCCTTCGGCTGGGCATATCTTCCCATGTCTTTTCATTACTATAGCGTGTGGGGCGGTAAGTGGGTTCCATGCGACGCAGTCTCCATTGATGGCAAGATGTATTGATAATGAAAAGCTTGGCCGTCCTGTTTTTTATGGTGCCATGATTACGGAAGGTGTAGTGGCACTGATATGGGCGGCTGTATCTTCTTATTTTTTCTTTTGCGGTGGTAACGCACAGATGGGAGCTGAAGGGGTAACGGCCGCTCCTCAGGTGGTTACAATTGTAAGTAAGCATTGGCTGGGAGTTTTAGGTGGTCTGTTGGCTATTTTAGGTGTGGTGGCGGCGCCTATCACAAGTGGCGATACTGCGCTTCGTAGTGTTAGGCTTATCGTGGCGGAGACTTTCCATTTAGATCAAAGTTCCGTTAAGAATCGACTTTATATTAGTGTCCCTATTTTTATTCTTACCGGAGTGTTGTTGTGGTTCAATGTATCGGATGCCGACGGGTTCGATCGTATATGGCGCTATTTCGGATGGGCCAATCAGAGTCTCGCTGCGCTCGCGTTATGGACAATAACGGCGTTCTTATCGCAAAAGAGGGGAAAGTATGGTTATTTTTTAACTCTTTTCCCTGCTGCTTTTATGACATCTGTGACACTAACTTATATACTCACTGCCAAGATAGGATTTAATCTTTCGCAGAGTTTTATCCCATACTTAGGAGTAGGAATCTTCCTGCTTTCGATAGTACTTTTTTATGTTATTAGAAATCATCGGAATAAATCGGTAGTAGGAGCCTAAATGTATGGATCAGCCTAAAATAGAAAGAGTTCTTCGGCTTATGCAATATATGTCAAGTGGTTTTGACTATACGATAAACGAATTGGCAGATAAATTAGGCATGTCCTATCGCACGATTTATCGTTACATCGATACTTTTAAAAATGCCGGATTCGCCGTGGTGAAGACCTATGGTAATGTTTATAAATTGGAGATGATGCCGGATGAAGCACCTAAACTCGAGAGGTTGCTTTATTTTTCCGATGAAGAGGCTTATTTGGTTAATAGTTTGATAGACAGACTAAGTTCTGCCAATTCTTTAAAAAAAGGACTGAAGGATAAATTGGCCGTGATATATGATTCCACTTCGATTGCAGACTTTGTGGATGCTAGGAGCAATTCCACGCACGTCCAAAGGCTTGCTCAGGCGGCAAAGGATAAGAAGCTGGTGATTTTAAGGGACTATGAATCTGGTAATTCGCACACTATAAGGGATCGCTATGTCGAGCCTTTTGATTTTACTACTGATTATGTGGATGTGTGGGCGTATGACCTTGAGGATGGGAAAAATAAGAGTTTTAAGGTATCTCGTATTGGTGAGGTGGATGTGCAGGAAAATGACTGGATAGCGGAGGATAGTCATCGGAAGTTTGGAATGGATATATTTCGGATGAGCAATGCTAAGAAACCGGTTCGTATTGTGCTCAAGATGACGGTGATGGCCAAGACTTTGCTGGTGGAAGAGCATCCATTGGCCGAAAAATATCTAAAGAAAGATGGCGAACAGTGGATTTTAGACACGGAAGTATATAGTTTTGCGGGGGTGTGCCGATTCTTTCTGGGATTGAGCTCGGATGTAAAAATATTAGAACCGCAATCACTTAAAGATTATGTGCGCAATTTTATAAGAAAGAACCTTAAAGAATATGAGTGATAGAAAAGTTTTTTCTCCAGATAGTGTCCAGTGGGCATATTGTATACTGCATCAGAAGTTGAGGGTTTATCAGCAATCAAATATACCGGCACAGCGTGACGAGATAGAAAATGTGGTAAGTTCCTATGTGATGCAAATGGATAGAGACTTGTACGATTACATCTCGGGAGGGAATCCTGATTACTTGATGGAGCATAGCAGTTTCGGAAAAGATTTGGCCGATGCTGTAGATAAGTTAGGAAAATTAATGAATCAATAAATATGGATCATTTGCCAGAACACGATATGCCGATGCTAGTTTCGGCGATTAACTTTCTCCTTAGAGACGAGGAGTTTGATAATTTGGATGAAATTTGTGATTACTATCATAAGGATAGAAAAGAACTGGAAGCGGAGTTAGCTACAGCAGGGTATCACTACTCTGAGCAGGATAAACGATTTATTTAAAAAGCGATGATGGGATCATATATACAAAGGGCATTACTATCGTTATGCCTTGTTTTTTTCGTTTGTGAAGTTTCTCAGGCGCGCTCAGAATGTGACAAATTATGGGGGCAATACGAAGAGGCTAAATCGAAGGATCTGCCACGAACTCAGATGTCGGTTCTTTCTGAAATTAAGTCTTTGGCGTCAATAAAGCGACTGGATGAAGACTTTTTTGAAGCGAGCAGACTTTATTTCGAAACAGGATGTAATGTGAACTGGAAACTTCGTGATTCTCTTTCGCGCGTGTGGGAGAAGGAAATCCGTGACTATAATGAAGCAGAAATTACATGCTGCTGGATGAAGGAAATAGGAGCGCAGGAAACTGAAAGATATGAATTTATACAACTTAATCGCGCACGATTGGAGAAAAGCTCACATAAAGACTTATGGGGGAAGTATTCTAAAAGTATTTATAGTGAATTTAGTGAGAATGATTACGAATTCGAGTTATGGAGTCTATACGATAGTGCCGCTAAGGATGATAGTCTTTATTTAAAGGAACTAAAGGACTATGAGGCTGATTCTTACCCTTTGGCTGCATATTTGGAATTCTTGCAATGTGATCCAGATCAATACTCTGCATTCATAGAGAAGTATGAGGGAAGGGCGATTTGCCTGTATGCAAAAAAGGAGTTGTTGGACATGGAATTTGAAAAACTTCTACTTGAAAATTCTGTAACCGAGGACGATTATAAGGCTTTATACAAGAAGTGCAAGGAATACAAGCGTCTGTGTTCTAAATATAGGGGAGAGGAAAGGCGTGTCGTTTCGACTATAGAGAGTGTGGAGTCTATTATCGATGTTCTTACTGGCCAATCCATCCGTCTTACCGCTGACAGTTCCCTGGTGTCGATATATCTAACGAATGTACCTAAAGTGGTGCTTTCGTTACTTTCTTCCGATGGGAAATCCACCATCTTTGAAAAGAAACTGGATAATTCCAAGCGTAGTTTTTTTGTAGTGGATACATTAAGAGCCAGATTACCGGATCTCGAGGACGGAGAGTATCTTTTGACGGCCAAGTATCGGGATATAAAGGATATACAGACATATTCTTCATACAGACTTTCCGTGGCTTTACGTCCATCTAGTGAAGGTTTTAGATTTTACATAGCAGAGTTCGATACTGGAAAGCCTATTGAAAATGCAGATGTGATACTGAAAAATGCTGATGGGGTGGTCGCTCAAAGAAATGGTGTGTCCTTGGATGGCTTTACTGCATTGCCGGAAGAAATGCTCAATGTTTTAAGTAATCCGCAAAAATGCGATTTGCTTTTTAGAACAGTAGATGAATTGAGTCATGATATGATTGGCCGTATGCCATATTATGGATTCTACTGGAAGGGAAGAGGCGGCTTTTCTAGTGTGCAAAAGCCGAGGGTGAACGCGGAAATCTTTACAGATAGAGGTGCATATAATCCAGGAGATACACTCCATTTCAAAGCAGTGTTTTTTTATGAGGGAGAGGACCTTGTAACTTTATCTAAGGGGCTAAAGTGCCGTGTCTCACTTGTGGGGCCTGATGGTAAGGAGCTGTATTTTAATGAATTATATACTAATGAATATGGCTCTGTAGCAGGGGATTTCCCTCTGGGTAGGGAACTGAAAAACGGACGGTTTTTCATAAGAATAGTCTATGGGGACAACTCTTACACTAAATGGCTTAGAGTTGATGATTTTTCGCTTCCTTCATACGAATTGATCTTTGATCCCATAAATCGGCTCTACCGCCCGGGAGATAATGTGCGGATAACAGGTGTACTGAAGGCTTACGATGAGCATCCTTTGGAATTAGCCAAGGCTTCGTATCAAGTTAATGACGGAGCTGAAAGCAAGGAATTGGAAGTGTCGGAAGATGGGTCATTCGTTATTGCTTTTCCTACAGACAAGACGAGTCCATATCAGTACTATACTGTGAATGTACGAGTCGTACAGAAAGGTGGTGAAGTAAGGGATTTTAGAAAGTTTATCAATGTTAGTGAGCATGTAAGTGTTATAGCATCATTAAAAAATAGTGAACAGGGTGTTTTTTCTATCGATGGGTATGATCAAAACTATATATTGCTCGGCGAAAAAGCTGTTTTCGATATAAATGTAAACACCTGCGATGGGATAGATGCTTCTCTTCCCATTGATTATAAGATAAGTGACGAAGATGGAGTAGAGGTAAAATCTGGCAGAACTATCTCTGGTAAAGACCTTGAAGTGGACATGAATGGAGTTCCGTCTGGAGCTTATAGGGTGAGCGTATGGGCTTATTCTGATACTACATCATTTAACATATTGAAATTTAATAAGGAAGATAGACACTTTAACTCCAAGTCTATGTGGGCAGTAGTAAAGTCACCGGATAATTCGGGCTTTTATATAGGTTCTGGCGATGGGAAGGATTTATATGCAGTAGTGGAGGTGTATGATAAAAAGACTAATGCTCTTATAGATAACATGAAGTTATATACTATAGGTGGCTCTTTAGTGCACTATGCTATAGATTATGATAATGATGTGCTGGTGAATGTGTTTGCCTTTAAGGGAGGAAGAAAACTTGACTATACTATGACTTTTTCTCACCCAGAACGCTCTCTTGACCTACCTCTTGAATTTAGCTTTTTTGAGGATAAGACTTTGCCTAATACTGAATACACTTTTACAATAAAGACTTTGCCTGGGGTAGAGTGCCTGGCAGGGGTGTATGATAAGAGCGTGGATAATATAGTAAAGAATGAATGGCATCCTATAAGGAAGAATTATGGGCCAAGTCTTTTTACACTTAGCTATGAGGGAAGAGTGGGTACGGCCTCTCCACTTATTAAGTATATGATGAAATCAACAGGTGCATCGGCCGATTCCGCAACTTTGGAGGAAAATGCTAGTGAAGGAGATGCGCTTCCAATAAGGGAAAAATTCGATAAGACCCTAACTTTTCAGCCTTTTTTACATACTGATGAAAAGGGAGTAGCGAACTTTTCGTTTAAAACATCCGGCAAATTATCTACTTACTATGTGTCGCTTTTCGCGCACGATCCTAAAGTGAGAAATTCAGTTCTAAGAAAAGAAATGGTAGTTACTATACCTGTGCGGATAGCTTTATCGGGGCCGAAGTATCTTTATGTGGGAGATAAATGCGAGATTCCTATTTCTGTCTCTTCTATTTATGACAGGAATATAGAAGGAAAGTTATCATGTTATGTAGATGGACATCTTGTGAAAGAGCAGATGTCTTTAGTTCCTGCTTTCGGTAGTTCGAATTCAACTCTGCTGGTAGAGGCCAAAAGCACAGGGGCTATAGATGTGAAAGTGAAATTTTCTTCGACCAATTCTTTTAGCGATGCTATTCGGGTAACAATCCCGGTATATCCGGCGACGCAAATCATAACGGAGTCTTATTCTATGGTACTTTCACGCCCCGAGCAGCAAGAGAGTGCCAAGCAGATACTTTTAGAGCGCTTTGTAAATGCTACAGGTGATAGCGTTAATTTTAGTCAAAGACGAGTTTACGATATGTTGGACGAGTTATGTTCATCTAATGTCGCTCCACGTGGAGGTGATGTGCTTAGCCTATGTGATGCATTGTATGTTAGGGAATTGCTTAATAAGATGAAGTCGTGTGGTTATGAAACCGACTCGTTAAAAAGACAGATAATATCCTGCCAGAATGCAGATGGTGGCTTTGCGTGGTATTCCGGTATGCGCTCTTCACCAGCAATAACGGCAGTGCTGCTTGAACATTTTGCAAAACTGTCAAAGTGCGGAATCGAGGCCTTGGGTGAGGATTTGTGCGAGAGTGCCGTCAAGTATTTGGATGAAAGCCAATTCGGTAGTATCTCTACGCTCTCATCGGGCATTTCGTGTGAACAATATGTTTACATCCGCTCGATGTATCCTAAAGTCCCATTTGAAGTTAAAGAGAAGCAAATGGAGGACTTTAAAAAATGGTCTAAAAATTACTTAACTAATAGCGAACGGCAGCATAACTTGTTATATAAGGTTCGGCGTCTTTATTCTCTACGCAATCTGGCGGAGAGCGAGGATGGGGAGGCTTTGGCGCGGAAGTGGGGAATTGGCCCGATAAGAACCAACGCTACTTTGTGGCTATCGCTTGAAACTCAAGTGGCTTCACTTTTAGAATATGCGGTGGAGACTCGTTATGGCGGTATGTATTATCCGAATGTCGTTATGCCATATAGAGGTTTATTGGAGGACGAGGCTTATGCGCATAGCATGATTGCAGACTTACTTCGAGGCTATGATCCTATCACTAAGCCCATTGCTGATGGAATATGCATTTGGCTATTAGTGCAGAAAGAAACTCAGCATTGGGATACTACTCCTGCTTTTATAGATGTGGTGAATTCAGTACTAAATGCTAGCGAATCGGTTAAAAAACTTTCAGTTATAAGTGCATCGAAGAGTTTCTCGGCGCCACTGGATGAAATAAAAAAGTCAGGTAACGGATTTACTCTGCAAGTGGTATATTCTCGAGAGGATAATAATGGAAAGTATCTTCCTTTGTCAGAAGGTGATACGCTTCATATAGGCGACAAGATAAAGGCGGAGTATAGGATATGGAGCGAGGAAAATCGAAGTTTTGTAAAAGTGGTTATGCCTCGTTGCGCTGCTTTTCGCCCTGTTGATGAACTATCTTCATCAGTGAATTATGGTTCGGCTTATAGGGAAGTGAAATCTTCTTGCACGCAGTATATGTTCGATGTTTTTCCGGAGGAGAAATCTGTTGTTACGGAGTATATGAACGTTATCTCCAAAGGCGTATTTAGAAGCCCTGTTCCTGAAGTGGAGTGTGTGTATGCTTCCCATTACAGGGCCAATGACATTTCTCAAGTTTTCAAGAGCCAATAAATAAAACAGGGCCTCGGATCAAATCTGAAGCCCTGTTTATAAGATTAAATGCTAGTTACTTACAATTGCATTTGTCATTGCATTTGTTTTCCTCGGTGCATTCGCATTTGTCGCCGCATGTGCAATCGTCGGTGCATTCGCACTTGTCGCCACAACTGCACTCATCGTCGCACTTACACTCGTCACCACAATTGCAGTTTTCGCTGCATTCGCAGTCTCCTTGTGCTCCTTTCTTGCAGTCAGTACCCTTTTGACAACCGCAATTACGCTTTAGCCCATTTTCAAGTTCCTCTGGGGTGGCTTCACGTACATTGACCACACTACCTGTAAAGTGCAAGGTCTTACCTGCCATAGGATGGTTGAAATCCATTAGAACAGAATCTTTTTTAACTTCCTTGACTACGCCTTGAACTACTTCCCCGCTTTGGCTCATCATAGGGATTACGCGTCCTGGTACCAAAAGGTCCTCGCGAACCTTACCATCCATTTCAAAAGCACTCTTTGGAAGCTCAAAGACATAATCTGCGCTATAGGTCCCGTATCCTTCTTCTGGGTTTAGGGTAAATTCGAATTTTTCGCCCACTTCTTTACCTGCAACTTCTTCTTCGAAACGAGGCAGAAGCATTCCTTTCCCGTGTATATATTCGAGCGGTTTTTCTGCAGATGCTTTATCTGCAACAGCGCCGTCCACCGTTAATTCGTAGCTAAGTGCTACTACTTTATTTTTATCTACTTTCATAATATTGAAATTTATTTCCCACTAAAATCCACACCCTCAAATGCAAGTGTGGGGATTAATTTTGTCATACTTAATATAGGATCGTCACCAGCATAAAGTAGGCCAGACCATAGTTGAATGAAGTTTCCTGTTATAAGCATTTCATTCACCGGCCTTGTTATTTTGCCATCTTTGAATTCATAACCCTCAATGCCATAGGAGAAATCGCCTGTAAGTCCGTTAAAGTTACCACCATTGAAGTTTGTCACCAGAATGCCATTATGACACCTTTTCAAAATTTCTTCTTTTGTCAATCCTTTTTCGCTAGGAAGAAGATGTGCTCTGGTGGCATCTTCTATGGTGGCTTCTTCCCCTAATTTGTTTGCGATATAAGTGTTTAAAAAATAGGTTTTTATGACGCCTTCGCGTATTATGTCCATATTTCTTGTCGCCACACCTTCGCTATCAAATAGTCTTGAGCCACTTTCTGCATAACGATGAGGCTCATCCACCAGGTTCATTTTATAACTGAAGACTTTCTTAGACAGGCTATCATTTAGAAAACTATTGTTTTGTTGAATAGCATATCCCCCTAAGGCTTGTAAAATGGGCGTTAGCAGTTTTGAGGATACTTCAGGACCTATTACCATAGTTCTTTTGCCGCTTTTAATGGTTTGAGAACCAATTTGTTCCACCGCACGCTTTAGTGCGATTTCGCCTACATTTGCATAGTCGAAATCCTTAAGAAAAGGGCTCGATGTCCACCAATAGCTGCTATATTTTTCCCCGGCATCGGATTGGATGGTTACCTCGGAAGCATACTCAAAGGACGTTTCAGAATGCCTGCAATATAACCCGTTGGAATCCAAAGTTATAGAGTCGAATTCGGAGTCGCAGTATTGACCTTCTTCGGATATGATTTTATAGCCTTTGCGCTCTAAGTTTATGTCAAGGCAGTGTGCCAGTGCCATACTCTTCCGCTCTTCTCCTGATAGGGTGGCGTATTGAGGGTCGTATATACCTAGTTCTGTGCCAAGTGTGGCATCGTGGCAGCACCTATCTGCCTGTGGTAAAGTGCGGCATTCGTCCTTTTCCAGCATTCTCGTGATGAGTACACATCTTTTTACGAAATCTGCCAATTCTTTTTCTTCCAATCTGTTGGTGGAAAAAGATGCGAATTTTCCATCTACAAATAGCATAAGAGACAGGCTTCTATCTAGACAGTGCGTGACTTTATCTATTTGAGAATTAAGAGTATCGAGCATATCGGAAACGTTTTTATTTAAAACTGCTCTGCAGGCATCGGCCCCTTCTGCCAGGGCAAACTCTATGCTCTTATTGGCCAATTCTAATTCTTGCTCACTTATCATAGTCCACCTCCTACTATCAGGTTCTTTATGAATATGGAAGGAATGCCGCAACTCACTGGCGCGTTTTGTCCTTTTCCACAGGTCCATCGACCTTTATCTACTTTTAAATCAGATCCTACAGCCTCTATATCAGCAAGTGCTCTAGGACCGTTGCCTATTATGTTTACATCCTTTATGGGCATCGTAAGTCGTCCGTTTTCGATTAGAAATCCGCTTTTTACGTAAAAAGTGAAATCACCTTCACCTATTTTAACTTCTCCGTTGGCAAATTCATCCACAAATATACCATTTCCGGCAAGAGCGATAAGGTCTTCCAGACTTCCGCTGTTCCCACTTTCCATATAAGTGGATCGCATACGAGGAATGGGATTATACCTGAATGATTCCCTGCGTCCGTTTCCTGTAGGTGCCACATTATAATATCGTGCGCTTATGCGGTCGTGAAGATAAGATGTAAGTACACCATCGGTTACCATATAAGTTTTCTGTCCGGGAACACCTTCGTCATCGTAGTTTAAACTTCCTCTGTAAAAGGGTAGGGTAGCATCATCCACTATATTGATGCCTTTAGGGCACACTTGGCATCCCATTTTGTCTGAAAATATCGATTGGCCTTTACGATTGAAATCGGCTTCGAATGCGTGTCCCATAGCCTCGTGGAGTAGAATGCCACTTGCTCCGGCTGACATTACGACATTCATCTGTCCGCCTCGTGGTCTGCGAGCTTCGAACATGGCATCTATGCCAGATGTAATCTGCCCTGAAAGTTCTTTTAGGAGAGACTCTTGGTAGAATTCCGCTCCCATACGAAGACTTTTCGATGCGCTCTTGGTTTGAAGGTCATCGCCTTGTTTGAACACTACCGATACGTTAAGAGAGCAAAGTGGCCGAAGATCTTCTGTCAATTCGTCAAGGGAATTGTACATCATTATCTCACTTACCGAGTAAGATAGTGATGCTATGACTTTAAAAACTCTGGAGTCGGCACTTCTAATAATCTTGTCCAACTCCTGTAATAATTTAACTAACTCTGAAGGGCTTTCTTCGCGAAGGTCCTTTTTCATAGGGTAAAAATTATTTGTGGTGTGGATATTGATTTTGTTGAATCCTTTTGTGGGATGGTTTGTTCCTCCTATTACGCTAGCGGCTTTAGCAGCGCTCAGAAGGGAAGTCATATCTGTCGATTCAGAATATGCATAACCGGTTTTTTCACCATCGAGCACGCGTATTCCACATCCATAGTCCCTATGATATCCACCGCTAGTCACTTCGCCATCTTTTAACATCAAGGACCAGATGGAGGTGTTCTCGAAGAAAAGGTCGCAGTAAGTTCCTGCGTTACGCAGTGCTTCCCGTACCAGAGTCTCCAACTGATTCTTCTGGATAGCAAATCTTTCTAATGCAGGCATATTTGTTTTCGTCTTTTATCTGAATATTGTTTTTTGTGCCTTCTGCCACTACAGCAAAAGGGCTTTTTGAGTTGTCGGCGAGCACCCACCGGTCTACGATAGGAGCGTATATTTCAAAAAAATATTTGAGCCCCATTACATATCTTCTGCGAATTACTTCCTCAGGGATGTTATGTCCTCCGCTTTCTACTCTTTTCTTTACTCTTTTTATGGCTATATCCACACTGTTTAGCCAGAAGTAGAGCAGAGTGACTTCATAGCCGAGCGCTTTGGCTTCGTTTATGGTATTGGTAAGAGAGCGTGTGGCAAGTGTGGTTTCTACTATGAAATCCGCCTTTTTTGAAAGCAAATACTTGATTTTCATTAGCATATATCGACTTGCCATAACAGAGGCTGCAGAAGGATTGAAAGGGGATAGGCTCTTTGCAAATTCATCGGAGTTCACTAACTCTCCGCACCCTAAAAGATCCGGGAGCAGACTATAGGAGGCTGTGGTCTTTCCAGAACCATTACAACCGGAAAGTATAAATAATCTAGGCATCTGCTTTGTGTGTTACTCCATATCCGAACAGGGCGAAATCTCCTAACAGTGGGTCTTCTGGCCATATCTGTTTGAATTCGTTTGTGATCTCTTCGGCCGTTAGGCTGTCTTTTGCTTTTCTGGATGTAAGTCCAAGAGCGCTCGCTTGATCGTAAACATGAACATCCAGAGGAATTACAAGAGTCGCGGGGTCACTTTCCCTCCATAGTCCCAGGTCGACTTTGCCGTCTCGTCTTACAAGCCATCGACGCATAAGGTTAATTTTTTTGTTTGCTGCCTTTGGGTCATTCTTTTGTCCGAATACCATAGTCCTTATGTCCTGCACACTTAAACTCTCAAGCGAAGGCGTGTTAGTGTAAATCCTTTTCAATCTGCAGCATATCTGCGCTATCTCACTCCATTTTATGGTGCGGTGTATGCTTGTGTCATCATCCCTGTAGGCTCCGCTCATAACATAATCAAGAGGTTTCCATTCCATATAGTCAAAAAGCTTTTTGCAATCTTTAACTATCATAGAACGCCTTCCCCACGCTAAATGTGAGGCGAATACGGAAGCTATTTCAATATCTTGAAGTGAGGATCCGAGAGAAGCAAATTCACGCGGAAATATTATAGGGTCTTCTAAGAAATAGGCGGGATCATTATAGATTTCCGCCCATTTCGTTAGTTGCTCTTTTATTTCTTCTCGCATTCAGGAATATTCTTCAGCACTTCTTTAAGATAATCCCACATCTTCTGCACAGATGGAATGTAGGCTCTCTCGTCTGGAGAGTGAGGACTTAAAAGGGTAGGTCCGCACGAAATCATATCCCATTGAGGATAAGCGCCTGAGAGTATACCACATTCCAATCCTGCATGTATGGCCATAACTTTAGGCTCTTTTCCATATAATTTCTCATATACCTTTTTCATTAGAGAGAGAATCTGTGAGTCTGGATTAGGAGCCCATCCGGAGTATGCACCGGTGAAATCAGTTTCCGCTCCTGCCAGATCGAATACTGCTTTTAACTTTTCGCATAGTGCCATCTTAGCACTATCTACAGAACTCCTTAGAAGGCTATTCACGTAATACTCGCCATCGCTTACTCTTACCATAGCCATATTATTGGAGGTCTCCACTAAGTTAGGTATTGAAGAGCTCATACGCTCCACTCCATCAGGGCAAGCCAAAACTGCTCGTAATATATCTAGGGCGTCATTTCCCCGGGCATAAGGTTTATCACAGTCCGTTTTTTCTAATGTTATGCTCATATCAGGATCGGTGATGGCATATTCCTTTAGAATGTTTTCGGCTGCTTCATTGATAAAATGTCTTGCTTTCTGTTCGTCTTTTACATAAAGAGTAGCGAAGCATTCACGAGGGATGGCATTACGAAGTGTACCGCCCTCCATTTCGACTAATTTAACATCTTCTTTTTCTAGCAGTGGAAGTAGAATACGGGTAGCAATCTTGTTTGCATTGGCCCTGTATAGAATGATATCCATTCCAGAGTGACCGCCTTGACATCCTTTTACGCTGAATTTAAAAGCGTGGTAGCCTTTAGGTGCGTCTTCCGTCTTGTAATGCCCGTGAGCAGATGCATCTACTCCACCGGCACATCCGACATACAATTCACCCTCGGTTTCTGAGTCTAGATTGATAAGGATACCACCTTTTAAGATGCCGGGTTCAAGCGCCTGCGCTCCGGTCATACCTGTCTCTTCGTCGTAGGTTACAAGAATTTCTATCGGTCCGTGCTCTATATCCTTGCTTTCAGCTATGGCCAATGCCAACGCTACCCCCAATCCGTTATCTGCACCAAGGGTAGTTCCACAAGCCTTTAGCCAATCACCTTCTACCCTCGTTTCTATAGGGTCGGTGAGGAAATCGTGTTTCTTGTCGGAATTCTTTTGAGGAACCATATCCATATGGCCTTGTAGAATAACACCTTCGCGATTTTCATAACCGGCAGTAGCAGGTACACGTATTATGACATTACCTGTTTTATCTGCAAATGTCTCGAAATTATGTTTTCTTCCCCAATCGAGTAGATATTCTCTAATCTTTTCTTCGTGTTTAGATGGTCTAGGTATGCGAGTTATCTTGTAAAAGTTATCCCATACGATGGATGGGGTCAAATCCTTGATAGTCATAATATGTAAGTTTTAATTATTATAAAATTATCGTTTCATTAGAGCCTAACTGAAAGATGGGCACCCGCAAATGGCATACCACATGTTCATAGCAGTACACTTTGACAGTGCATATAGCCGGAACTCTGTAAGTGAGCGCATTTTCTTCTTTTGATTCGGTGTCGGTATAGGATGAATCGGCTATCTCCTCTACACTTATTTCGAGATAGTAAGGTATTCCTTCCGGTGAGCCTGCTGGTAGGATACCCAAGGACTCGCTAAAGCAGAATGCCTCGAGTCGGGTGCACTCTGAGGAGGGAACGAAGTCAAAAGTATGAGTGTATGTATATGTCTTTGTACTTGGAAGAAAGAGCGACAATAATTCATTTTCTGCATTGTGAAGTTCGTTAAGAGCAGCACCCATAGCCTCACCTGAGTAGGTGGCGTCGGTATTTCCGGTGACTATGTTGTATCTGTCTTCTCTATAGCGAATTATTTGAGAGGCGGCTTTGCGTGCGTTTTCGTAGCTTGTCTTTACTCTTGGACTCGGATCCGGGTTTTTCACTGGTAAGAGTGTAGTGGCAGTTTTAATCTGCGGTGAGTGCTCGTATATAAAGCCTTCCTTTTTTAGGCGGCCAAGTTCGAGCTTTTCTTGCTCTGTAAGTGTAATCGGACGAGTGGTGCTGTAGTCTGGTTCAATGTAGGAGTTGATGGCGATTTTTGAAATACTGAAACAGGTACTGTCTTTTTCAGGTAACTCTATACCTAATAAAGATTTGCCATAGCGTGAGTAGGGAGAAGTTATTATCTCGTTTTCTACGCTCTCTATATTTATACTGATGATGGTTTTCGGGAGAGTGTAGGAAATGGTGGTGGTATTGTTTTTTTTAGCCTGAAGCGGATAAAATGACAATACTGAAATGAGTAAAATTATGAAATGTCTATTCATATATATCAGAATTTTTTCCATCGTTTATGAGACCACAGATAGTTACCCGGATCCTGTTTTATATCATTTTCCAACAACTCATAATAACGCTCCATAATGTGTTGTGTATTGGTTTGAGATGCATCTTCGCAGATGGTTTTAAACTGCATCGTATACTTTTTCCCTCCCTTTCTTCTTTTCATGGACATATACGCTACAGCCAAATGGTATTTCTGGGCTACTGCAGCCCCACCGCTCATAGTCCTGGTCTTCTGCCCCATAAAATCTACCATTATATATGACGGGGCTTTAAAATAGGGCCATTGGTCTGTTATCATAAAGTAGAACATCTTTTTATCTCGGTGTGTTAGTATATGACGCATTATGTTAGATGATTCTACCATGTTAGTGTAATGTGGATAACAAAACGTGCGATTAGTTTTGAAGATCTCATCCCACATAGGCGACTTAAGTTTTCTATATACCACACTGGCATTATCGTAATTCACGGGCATGGGCTGCTGCGTGTAGTTGTAATAGGGGATACCGCCATATAACTCCCAGTTCCCTATATGAGAGCATAGTACGATAGTTCCTGGTGCGCAGTCGTATAGATGTTGTAACTCCTGCGGATTTTCTATTTCTACTATATGGCTTTTCTTTAATCTTTTAGCGCTGCTGCCTCCGAACCAAATGGTTTCGCACACCAATTGGCCGAAATGAAGATAAAAGTCTCGGTATATCTTTTTCCTGGCTTTGGAATCTAATTCGGGAAAGGCATTGTCTATGTTAATTTTTACTACAGAACTCCTATAGCGTATGACATATCGTGCTATCCATCCCACTATGTGGGCATTGAAATATTGCACACATAGTGGAAGGGCTGCGAAAATTCGCATTATCGCACGTATGATTTTTCGCTTCATGCTTATTCTTCTGTAGCAGCTTCGATTTTCTTAAGCATAGCGAACATTATAATGGCCGAAATCAAGCAAAGAGCTATCAATATGCCCCAGTTAGCCATTAGCGGAATTTTATTCCACAGTTTAGATGGGATGCTACTTAGGTAGTTGCCTATAGCGGTAGCTGCAAACCATCCACCCATCATCATACCTTTATATTTAGGTGGGGCTACCTTGGTAACAAAGCTCATACCCATAGGGGAGAGTAATAGTTCGGCAAATGTAAGAGTTAGGTAAGTGCTTATAAGCCAGCTCGGACTAAGAATAGACTGGGTCTTATTACCTAAATCCATAGGTGAGGTCAGATGCACGGATGCACAAGTAATAATCACAAAGCCAAGCGCTGCAACCAACATTCCGAACGCTATTTTCTTAGGAGCACTTGGTTCCTTTCCTTTTTTCGCAAGAGCAGCAAATAGAGCCATAGATACAGGAGTCAAAGCTACGACGAAGAATGGATTGAACTGCTGAAAATCAGAAGGTTGAGCTGCTATAGTAGAAGGCATTCCAGCATATAGGGCATAAGCGATCCCCCATAATGCAAGTGTGGAAACTCCCGCTATGATTTTTCCTTTTTTTGTTTCTGACTGGAAGAGAGAGAAAAGGGTATAGACGGATACTGCGATAAATGCAAGACTGCCTATGTTGAACCATAATCTCATAGCTCCGGAAACAGAGAGGTTAGTATATTTCTTCGCGAAGAATGTCAGGGCAGAGCCGTTCTGGTGGAATGCCATCCAGAAGAATATTACCACGGCGAACACGAGAACCAGGGCTACGAGCCTGTCTTTAGTCTGTTTAGGGGTGAGTTCTTTAACTGGGGCGTTTGCATTTGCTTTAGCCTGCTTGGTATTGACATCGGCATGCTTAAACCATTTTCTGCAAGAGAAATATATGGCTATGGAAAGGATCAGTGAGATGCAGGCCACACCAAAGCATAGTCCGTATGCTCCGGAAAGAGCTTCAAGGTATGCAGGGTCAGTATTAGCAGCATCATAAACGAAACCACTTTTTCCTAACTGATAGTTAGTTATGGCCTTTGCCATAGAAGGGGCGAACATAGCGCCTATATTGATGGCCATATAGAAAAGGCTGAATGCGGAGTCTCTTTTAGCAGAATATTTAGGGTCGTCATATAGGTTACCTACAAGAACTTGAAGATTTCCCTTAAATAGTCCGGTACCTATGGCTATAAGTCCTAGGCCAGCGAACATGACATATTTGGCCATGGTAAGGTCTGCTATAGGGAACACAAGTGATAGATAGCCAAGAAACATCACGCTGATACCTATGGTGACGCATTTGCCATAGCCTATCTTATCTGCCAATATGCCTCCGAAGAAAGGCATGAAATAAACTCCCGCTAGAAAAATAGCGTAAACATTACCTGCCTGTGCTTCGCTCCAGCCGAATTTGGCTTGCATTAGAAGTGTCAGGATGGCTAACATCGTGTAGTAGCCGAAACGCTCTCCTGTATTTGCTAGCGAGAGCGCGAATAATCCTTTTGGTTGTCCTTTAAACATATACTTGATTTAAATTATTTTTCTGCGCAAACTTTGTAAAGATAATAAAAAAACCGCAGATTTCTGCGGTTTTCAGTGTGTTAATAAAGGTTTATTTTAAAGGAATGCTATTCTGTATATGTCCCATTGCTATAGGCGGAATTGGCACCTTTCTCTCCCCATCCGGTGATAGTAAATAGATTTCCAGTATTGGTCGTGAGGTCTATATCGTCTGTCTGATTCCATTTACTGTCCCAATTATGCCTTTCCTTCGCTGGATCCATTCTAACTAAAATGAGCTTTTCCCATTTGTCTGGGAAAGTTAAGGTATAAATACCTTTCTTTGTGCTGGCTTCGAAACTATACCACTGGTCTTTAGTATCGTTGAAAAGGTAGGCATCGAATACGGCACCATCACTGGCCCACATAGAAGGATCCAGGTATATGGTCCTTGTCTTTTCTTTATAAACTACCTCGCCTAAATCGTATACTCCGTTACGATCGATTTTAATGCTTTTGGAAGTGGTCTTGTCTTCTCCCTTTATCCCATCTGTAGAAACGACTTCAAGAGTTATATTGTCAAGTGTGCTAGGAAGACAAGAGATATAGTAGGTGCTACCCTTAGTGAAAGTACCGACTGCTTTTACATAATTGTTTTTCGTGTACCCTTCAAAGGTCGTTGTTACATCATTATTTTCAGTATTAAAGCTGAAGTTTCCTGACAAGACAGCGCCTTCTGTGGTGGTGTATACGCAGACTTCCTTGATATTATCACTTCCTATAGTGAATTTTAGCAGGGCACATGCGTTTTTGAAATTCAATTCGTTATTTTCGGTATATGCTATAGCGATGTGGGCTTCCGGGTCATAGTTGTTGGCTGTAGCCGTCTGTTCCGGTTTAAGCCATAATTTGTTTATGGTTTTATCTGCTGTTCCATTCCACCACGCATCACCTGCGACATTAGCCGGGAGAGCGGCTATGAACTTTTCTCCAGAAAAGCTTGCATTAGGGTCTTTAATAGTGAATGTGGCAGTTGCAGATTTTTCTGCAGTTGTGGTGTACACTTGTGAACTACCTTCGGTGTTTTGGCCATTGAATATAAGAATTTTATCTTTATTCCATAGCGATTTTTTCCCCTCTAAAACTGTTTTTGTGGCAGGGGCGTAGGCTGTGAAAGTAGGGGCATTTGGGTCGATTGGAAGCTTGTCCTGCTCTGTTTTCTGACAAGAAACCCCTAAAGTTATAAGGCTTAGGCATAGAGCCGATAAAATACTTTTTTTCATAATGATACCTCCTTTACCATTCGATTTTTTGTTCTTCATTCCATTCCTCAATTACATTATTGCTGGGGAAATCTTGAGTGCTTTGACATAAAACACCTTGCGGTGATAGTGTGGTTACTTCTGTAACCGGTTTTTCATAAATGTGTTTCATAATATTTAGTATTATTCTTTTACAAGCAGATGGAATTCGCCTTGTGCGCAGTTGGAAAATACGATTTTCCTTTCTGCATTTTGAGGCATATCATAAGTTTCAGATGTGAATACATCGCGCCATACTCCGCCCATTGGAGGCCACGCGGTAAGGTCAATATTTTTAGTGTCGAAATTGCCCACTAAAACGAATCCTTTGTCTCCGTTAGTACAATATAGTGCGCGACTGGTGCGCCCGCTACCTGCTTCTATGGTGAAGGTTGCAGATGATGTGAATAACGAAGGATTTGAGAAGCGGAAGTCAAGCAGTTGAGCGTAAGTGTTATAAAGCTGCTTTCTTGAAGGGTCTTCAAAGTAATTCCACAGAATGGGCTTGGCTGAAGTTCTTCCTCCCTCTTCAATGGAAATATCATATCCCAACTCGCCGAACTGCCAAATCATCTTAGGGCCCGGGACCAGAAATGTGAATGCTGCATTTAGACCTAGTCGCTTTGACCTAACTTCAAGGTTTGTCTTGCATTCTCCATTTCCCCACGTCAGTGCCTTGTATGCGGTACGCTCTTCATCGTGGCTTTCCATATAGCTAACCAAAGAACCGAATGGCATACTACTTCCGGTCCATACTCCCGATAAGTCGTCCCCATCGCTAAGCCATCCCATAGCCGTCTGACAGTATGCGTTATTCATATTGCGCCATAACTTCATACCGTATGCTCCTAATTCTTTTTCTTCTCTTGTCTCGCAGAAGTGTTCACAGATCATCACTGCATCAGGGTTATTATTAAAGATAGCATCTGCATAATCCTTTAAAATGGCTATGCGAGAAGGATCATAATTGGCCACATTCGATTCGTTGCATTGGCGCTGGGTGAATCCTTTAGTAAGGTCGAAGCGGAATCCGTCTATGTGGTATTCGTCCAAAAGATATACAAGGCTTCGCTTAATATGATCCCGAACCATGGTGTTTTCGTGGTTGAGATCGTGATATACGGAAAATGGATGGGTGGCAGTCACATTATACCAAGGGTTGTTTTCCGCGGTGCGGTTATTGGCACTATCCCAGTATAGTCTTGCCATAGGATGCGAGCCGGTAGTGTGATTATAAACCACATCCATAAGTACTGCTATGCCTCGTCTGTGGCATTCGTCTATGAATTCTTTATACATTTCTCGCGTGCCATAGGCTTTGTCAAGGGCAAAGTACGCTCTAGGGTTATATCCCCAGCTATCATTCCCGTCAAATTCCTGACACGGCATCAACTCTATGGCATTAATACCTAACTCTTCAAGGTAGTCAAGGTGTTGCATCGCGCCCTTTATGTCGTGGGTTGTACTGAAGTCTCTAAACAGTAATTCGTAGATGACCAGATTGTCCTTGTCTTCAATCTTGAAATTATCGTACTTCCATTTGTATTCCGGAGCATTGGTCTGGAAAGCTCCTAGTATTCCACCTGTTTTTTCGGGGAATGCAGGCATATCCGGGTATGTACTCGAGCTAATCCATTTATCGTCGCTGCCATCGTAGGTGACTTCCGTGTATGGATCGAATGTGCGGAATTCCTCACCTCCTTCTTTTATGAGGTGATATTGGAAACGGTATTCTTTGCCTTCTGTAAGTCCTTCGAGAGTGTACCACCACAGACCCTTGCTTTCATCGCGTTTCATCTGGTAGTCATTACTTATGCTCCAATCGTTGAAATCTCCGACTATAAAGCAATGGTCATAATGTTCTCCGTTTTTGTCTTTATCATAAAAAGCAAGGCATACTGATGTGCTGGACAGGTAGTTAATGCCTAATTCTATGCCGGCAGGAGCTTCTTTTTCTTCATATTGAGCAGGCACGAACTCATCGGCAGCATCGTCTAATTCGATAAACATGTCAGCGCTCTGTTTGCTACCATCGGCATTTCTTACCACTACTCCGATTTTATTCATCTGGTCATCGGCGTCGGCTCCAAACCACGCGCGTACGCTTGGCTCTATTTCCAGTTTCCAGACATTTTCGGTCTCTGTTTTTGCCAATTTGCATTTGTCCGTGTTTACAGCCCATTCGCTTTGAACGAAAACATCGCCACTAATGTTGCGTATCCATATATGTACATAAAGATCATCGGTAAACCCTGAGAAAGGAAAATTTCCGCCGGCTTTATAGTATAGGGTGCAGGGTTTTTCTGTAGAAGGTAATGCTGGCGAAGACGACAATCCCGCCGGGAGCTCCGTAAGGTCCGGCTTGTCTGGTTTATTGGGATCGACGGGGGTGTCAGGGTCCGTGTGGTTACATGATGTACTCCATAGGAGTAGCACAACACAAGGGATAAGGTAAATTATTTTATAAACTTTCATAAATCAGTGTTCGCGATATAACTGTTATTTTTATTCTGCTAAAGTAATCTTCAAAAAATAACCTGCATCATCTTAGTAAATTTTTTGTTTCCTCAAAAATCTAATGCTTATCTGACGCAACTTAATTTTTTTACATTACTAAGAAGCTGTTTTGAAATGGTTTCCGAATTTTATTATGAGGATTTTTCGAGTCAGTTTCGACTTTGGAAGGAGGAGTGTACTGGAGGTACTCGACTGATGACAAAGATGAAATGGCCGGAAAGGACCATAAGAGAAGAGAAGAATCATTTCAAAAACAGTTTCTAAATATTGGTCGTTATAATGTTTTAGTAATCATGAAAAATGAAGGACGGATCAAAATCATATTTCGTGATATTGTGCGAAAGTAAACAAAATAGGAATATGATTAAAGTAGTAAAAGACGAACGGCCAAATTATGTGGATGAATGGAAGATATCCTAAGAAGACAAAAAAAGAGGCCGATTCAGTTCATAAACCAGCCTCTTTAAATTATTTAAAACAAAGGTTATTACTTTGTGATGACTCTTGCCATTTCACAAACCTTGTTAGAGTAACCCCACTCGTTATCGTACCAAGCGCAAACCTTTACAAATGTAGGATCAAGCTGGATACCTGCCTTCTCATCGAAGATGGAAGTGCGAGAGTCGTTACGGAAGTCAGTAGATACAAGAGCTTCGTTAGTGTATCCAAGAACACCCTTGAGTTCGCCTTCAGAAGCCTCTTTCATAGCCTCGCATATTTCTGCGTATGTAGCTGGTTTAGCAAGCTCGCATGTAAGGTCAACGAATGAAACGTCAGATGTAGGAACGCGAAGTGACATACCGGTAAGTTTGCCGTTAAGCTCAGGAAGAACTTTTCCTACAGCCTTTGCTGCACCTGTTGAAGAAGGAATGATGTTCTCAAGAATACCACGACCACCTCTCCAGTCTTTCTTAGAAGGGCCATCAACTGTCTTCTGTGTAGCTGTAGCTGCGTGAACGGTAGTCATAAGACCACGTACTATACCGAATTTGTCGTTAAGTACTTTAGATATAGGCGCCAAGCAGTTAGTGGTACAAGAAGCGTTAGAGATGATAGCCTGACCTGCATAAGTCTTATGGTTTACACCATATACGAACATAGGGGTAGCATCTTTAGAAGGTGCGCTCATGATTACTTTCTTAGCACCGGCTTTGAGGTGTGCAGATGCAAGCTCTTCTGTAAGGAAGAAACCGGTAGACTCTACTACTACATCTACGTTAAGTGCACCCCAAGTGATCTGTGAAGGATCTTTCTCTGCGAATACTTGAATTCTGTTGCCATCAACTACGAGGAAGTTATCCTCAACCTTGATGTCGTGCTTAAACTCACCATGAACTGAGTCATATTTGAGCATGTAAGCAAGATAATCGGCATCGAGCAGGTCGTTGATACCTACTACCTGGATGTCATTGTTGAAGTTCTCAACTGCTGCACGGAAGACCATACGTCCGATACGGCCAAATCCGTTAATACCAAGTCTAATCATATTCTAATAGTATATTAAATAAAGTTATAACTGACCTTTTCAGTTTTCGCGTGCAAATTTAGTCAATTATTGCAAAAAACCAATAAATATTATTCAACAACCGCTTTTTTTCACAATCAATCTTACATCTGTAGCGTAGGTTTTACCATCCTTACTCTTTAAAAGACCATTTCCTCTCAAAGAATCCTTCATGACTTACTACTGCCATTTTTGTCCGAGAAAATGCCCTTTCCAAGGACAAAAACTTCAATTTGCTTATTTTGTCCGAGAAAATGCCCTTTCCAAGGACAAAAAGTAAGACATGCTAACAGCGCGTCAGATTAGCATTAGATTTTCGAGGAGACAAAAAGATTTACTAAGATGATGCAGGTTATTTTTTGAAGCTTACTTAATATCAATCGTCAATTGGATGTGAGTCCCCTAAAAGTTATGTTTTTGAGAACTCAAGGCAGAAAAACAGAGTCGTGTATCCTTGAAAAGTGGTGTTTTGTGAACTCATGCACATTTATAGGAATCAATGAATATTGCAGATCCGTTTATTTTGCATAATTTTGAAGGGGAATTCATAATTCCGATTTGTTCTATGGTCAGTGCGAATGGCAGAGCAGGAAGGCAGGATTATTCTAATTATTTATAGATAGTAGTAGCATGAGGATTTTAATTACAAACGATGACGGGTATCAGTCAAAGGGCATCAATGTTTTGGTAAAGATTATGAAAAGGTATGGTGAGGTTATGGTGGTAGCGCCTAAACAGCATCAATCTGGCATGTCTATGGCTGTATCTATAGGGTATAAGCCATTGGCAGTAAAAGATTTGGGGATGATAGACGGAGTGCGTTGGCATTATGTGGATGGCACACCCGCATCGGCTGCGAAATATGCTGTGGATATGCTTTATGCCGATGCTCTACCGGACTTGGTCCTTAGTGGAATTAATCACGGCTCGAATGCATCTACGGCTATGTGGTATAGTGGGACTATAGGTGCTGCACGCGAAGCTGCGATGGCTGGTGTCCCTGCTATCGGAGTGTCAATAGACAATATGTCACGTGACGCCGATTTTACCGTTGTGGAAGAGCTGCTGCCAGCGATTTTAGATAAGCTTCTACCTAATCTTCCCAAGGACAGAACGCCTTTGTATAATATAAATTTCCCGGACTTGGCCACAGATTGCATAAAAGGTGTAAAAGTATGCACGCAAGGGGTTGAAAAATGGATAAATGAGTTTGTAACTCCAGACCAATTGGGCCGCGAAGAAGAAGTGCAACTCGAAGATGGGGAGAAGTTATATTTTATGGCTGGTGATGTTGTTCCATCTCCTTTGAATGATGAGGCTACTGATAACTGGGCCAATCTTAACGGCTACATTGCCATAACCCCACAGGATTTGGATAACACCTGCAGAGCCGAATACGACAGAATTAAAGATTTGTTTTAAATGAAGTATTTTCTTGTAGCAGGCGAAGCTTCTGGCGATCTGCACGCGTCCAATTTGATGAAGGCTTTAAAGTTGGAAGACCCTACAGCGGACTTTCGCTTTTGGGGTGGTGATATGATGGCAAGTGTAGGTGGCGTTTTGCTTCACCATTATAAGGAGGGCGCAGTTATGGGGATAGGTGATGTGTTCTCAAAAGGCGTAGTGCTTCTAAAAAACATTAAGCAATGTAAACAGGATATCATCGATTTCGACCCGGATGTAGTGATACTCATCGATTATCCGGGATTCAATATGCGCATTGCTAAATTTGCCCACTCGAAGGGCTTTAAGGTTTTCTATTATATAGCTCCTAAAACTTGGGCATCAAGGTCATGGCGTAATAAAAAGCTAAAGCGCTATGTCGATATGCTTTATATAGTCTTTCCTTTCGAGATTCCATATTTCACAAAACAGGGTATACCATTTGTCTATAAGGGGAATCCGCTGGTGGAGGCAGTAGAGAGTGCTAAAATAGAAAAGGTCTGTGAGGAAAAGTATATAGCTATACTTCCCGGTTCTAGAAAGGGAGAGATTACAAGGACATTACCTATCTGTATGGAACTTGCGGACAAGATGCACGCTGAACAGCAGTACTCCGACTTTAAATTTATCATAGCGGGCGCTCCATCAAGAGATATTTCAGATTACGAGGAGTTTATAAAAGGGCGCGAGTCCTATGTAAAAGTCATTTTCTCTCAGACCTACTCCATAATAAAGGGAGCGGAAGTGGCTATAGTGAATTCTGGTACGGCTTCTCTTGAGACTGCGCTACTGGGTACTCCCCAGATGGTATGCTGGTCCACTTCGGCATTTACTGCATTCGTGGCTCGTCATATTCTTAGGGTTATGGACAAGATAAAATATATTAGCCTTGGGAATCTTATAGCCGACAGACTTGTTTTCAAAGAGTTCGTTCAAGAGGATTTTAACCTTGCCAATATAGAAAACGAAACCCATCGTCTTCTAGCTGATCCGCTGTATAGAGAGAAAATGCTCGAGGGCTACTCGGACATAAAAAAAGCCCTGGGGCATGGGAATGCTTCCAAGGCTTTTGCTGATGATATGATAAAAAGACTATCTTCTAATTGACCATTATCTGTTGCTTGATATTGAGGATGGTCCCGTTAGAAAGGGTCACTTTAGCCAGTATGGTATGAACACCACTCGAAAGTGGGCTTACGCTGATGTGGCTTTGTTTAGCTCCATCGAAATACCAAGTATAGGATTTTATGTATGAGTTACCTGGTATGAGTTCTAGTATAAAACTATCACCTGCACTATAACTATCCTCGGTAAGTATGAATGGCGTGTCTATCACTGCAATTCCATTAGTAAACGAGGCGTAGTCTGTGAAACAATTTATGGTGGACCAAGTTCCGCCTTTAGCAAGGTACTGGGCCTGAACTCTGTCACCTAAAGCGTATTCTTTGCTTATTTGACACTTGATTTCAGATATTCCCTTGAGTTCGCTTTTATCCACGACAAGGCTTTGTTCTTTTGATATAACTTCTTTTACATTACCTCTATAATCAGATAATACCATACGAAGTTTTCCATTGTATGCTAGGTTCATGTCAAGATTATACAAGCCACCGACTTTGACTGAAAACGATTTGCTTTCCAGGCTGCCATTTGTGATGGTGATTCCCTTATAACCTGGCAGGCTGCTATCAGAAGCTAGTACGATAGGACCGCCATTGCTTGTGGTGCTTGACTCTCTGTCAGGTTCCAGCCCCACGATGATGGATTGGTCCTGGTAGAATGAGTATTGGCCCGGAACATTGAGGTCGAAGGCGAAGTATCCATTCATGTCACCGCTCCAGCCCCAATTTATGTGAACATAGTCTTTGGAGTCGTAGCCATCGCACAGGAATTGATGCCCTCCGTTCTGAGGGTCGCTTCCTCCGTAAGGAATAGGCCTATCTGCATCTATTTCGGCTTTTATAATGCGAATAAATTCTGCATCTGAAGAGCAGGCGCTACGGTAAAGATGGTAGGCGTTTCCACTATATCCCATATACTCGTAAAGGGCATCCTGTATGTCTTCAGCATAGGCCCCGGTTCCGGTTTGGTAGTTGTAATTGGCCTTGAACATCACGCCCAGATCGTGCATTAAAAGCGATACGGCTTCTTTTTGTGCTGTAGTTGCGGAAGACGTGTAGTTAAGAGGCATTAGATCATAATCGTAAACGTGATCATCGATGCTGTAGGATGGGATGTTGACTTTTTTATTGTAATCTGACGTGTAAGTATATCCACCTATAGTGCCTTTGCCTCTTTCCGGCCATCTGTGATAACGCATGATAATGGCGGTCGAGGTGGCTACGCAACCGGTAAGGGCAGTGTATTTGCGTCCGTTTTCTGTGACGGTAGGGCAGTAGAGGTTGTAGGGCTCGTCTTGATCCCAATTGGCAGTCTTTAGTAATTTTCCTGTGGAGGTCTTAGTCCTAAAGCCGGCGGTGCGCCACATCGTTTTTACTTTCGCGTTAGCTTGTAGGGAATACTGTCTTCCTTCTTCTATGGTTTTGGAATAGTTGCCCAGGAAAGAGCGGATGTGAGATGGCATTTTTTCGATATTAATGCTACCGCTATCATTATAACCAAGAATAGGAGTGGTGCTATCTTCTGCGGAAAGGATAAGCCAGCCTCCTTTGTCTGCGTTTACGTAATAAAGCGTCCCGTCGTCACTTATAGTGATGGTGAAATCGTCGCATCCGAACCATCTATTAGCTATTTCGCTGACTTTGCTTTTATCTACAAAGTCAGCATAACATATTGATATAGTGCTTAAAATAAGTAATATTGCAATCAGTGCTTTTTTCATAATGTCTTTATTTGCTGATAATGTAACCTATGTGATTTTCCGCATCACTAAGGTAAATTAATCCTCCAGATGCTTTTTCTATTTTTAGGGTTCTCGTATCGTTTTCTGCAAGAGAATTTAACCCTTTTGTTTTAATGGTTGCGGATATGTTTTTACCCTCGGAAAACGACGTCCCACTGAAATCCATATCCAGATAGACAGAATTTTTAAGGTCAAGTACTCGGTAAAGGACTTTGGTGCTTTTCCCTGAAGTTATGAATTGGACGCTGCTGGTGTTGAACACAAAAAGTTCACTACTATATTCTCCGTCAAGGGTGTAGATGCCTTCTTCGTTTCGTTCGGTAAAGAGAACTTGCTCCTCTGAAGGGAATGTGTAATCACCATTCGGAGTATCTATCCATTCGTTTTCTGTGAATTTAACTGCTTGTGAACCACTATTGCTAGCCTCAATTACTCTATTACAGATGTAAGTCTTCCCGGCCTCAAAATCTATTGACGAAGAGGAGTGAAAGTTCTGCTTTACCCCATCAATGGTGAATTCGAAGTTAAGAGTGGTTTTCTGTGGAGCTATAAGCATTTCGTATGCATGAACACCATCTTTTGAATAGGAGGTGCTCAGATGAGGGGTGAAATCTGCCTTTTCTCCACTAAGGCTGATCTCGCCATCGTTAAAGTTGATGACAACGCTTGGGTATAGAGCACTCGACACTATTCCTTCTGCTTTATCCGTAGTATAGAATAAGATCTTGGCCAATTCGTGCTTGAACTCGAATTCGATGCCATCGTCGCTTACTGCGGCCTCTGTAATGGCCAATCTCAAATCGCTTCCGTGGAATGCTGCATCTTCGCTCTGGTCTGTGGCTGTAGAGAACACTCCAAGCCCACCTTTGTTATATTCTTCGGAATAAGGGGCGTAGGCGATGAAATGGATTGCGCTGTCCGGCATATTCTCGGGCCAATATAATTGGCTTGTTGTTACTAACTTTTCTCCATCAGAAGTGGCTTTTACATTTTTATAGTCTACCGGTGAGTCTATGAATATTCCGCACTCTGTTTTAGGGGCCAATTGGCCTAAAAAGGACATTTCAGGTCCCTTAGGGGTATTGTGCGTAGGTTCGTTATTACACGCTGTGAATAGAACAGCGGCGAATAATAATGGGTATTTTTTCATTTTCTAAAATATTTCATAATTTTCAAAAATAGGAATTATTTTGTAAATTTGAAGTTCCCTTGGTATAAATTGTAATATATATGAAGCAAATTGTAGTATCAGTTGCGGTTTTTTTAGCTGCCGGTTTATGCGCTAATGCACAAAAAGCTAAAGTGGATTTTCCAGAGTATCAGTTCACCACTGTAATAGAAAACCCTATCACGAGTGTGAAAAATCAATACAGAAGCGGTACATGCTGGGCATATTCGGCAATAGGGTTCGTGGAGAGTGAGGTAATAAGGATTAATAATATAACTGACCCTGCAAAATATCCGGATTTCTCCGAATTTTTCGTAGTTAGTCATTCTTATTCCGACAGGGCTGACAAGTACATAATGCTCGATGGTAACCTTACTTTTTCTGCTGGTTCTCAGGCAGAGGATGTTCTGGATGTAATTCGCCTTTACGGATTAGTCCCTCAGGAAGAAATGACAGGTATGAATTATGGAACGGAGCTTCCGGCACAGAGTGAACTCGACGCTGTACTTCGTGCCTATGTAGATGCAGTAGTGAAGAATCCTAATAAGACACTTACAACCGCATGGAAGCGTGGATATCAGGCTATTCTCGATGAATATTTGGGAAAGTACCCTACTGAATTTACAGTAGATGGCGTGAAGTACACCCCGGAGTCGTATCGTGATGCTCTTAAGTTTAATCCCGATGACTATGTAACTCTTACTTCTTTTACTCATCATCCATTTTACACGTATTTTCCATTTGAGGTGGCGGATAATTGGCGCTGGGATGAATTTTATAATGTTCCTATAGACGAGATGATGGAAATCCTCGACTATGCTCTTGAGAATGGTTACACCATCGCTTGGGGTGCAGATGTCAGTGAACCTGGTTTTACCCGTGACGGACTAGCGATACTAGTCGATGTAAAGGCTTCTAATACAAATGGCTCGGATCAGGAGCGTTGGGTAGGAAAAGCAGACGAAAAACAGGCTAAGTCTAAAGCCAAGAAGAGCGCTAAGTTAAAGACTAATCCTATAGTTGAACTCGTCCCTACACAGCAGACCCGACAGACCGGATTCATGAATAAGACCATTACCGACGACCACGGAATGCAGATATATGGAGTGGCAAAGGATCAGTGGGGAGGAAAATACTATTTGGTGAAGAATTCTTGGGGTGAGACAGGTAAATATAATGGTATATGGTATGCAAGTGAGGCTTTCGTTAAGGGGCAAACGCTGGATATCGCCATTCATAAGAGCGCACTTCCTAAGGAGTTTGTGGAGAAGCATCCTAACATATTGAATAAGTGAATTCACTAGTAAAGCATATTCCTAATACTATAACGACACTTAACCTTGTCTGTGGTCTTTTAGGGGTGGTGTTTGCATTTAAAGGCAGAAGCGATATCGCTTTCTGCCTTATGTTAATGGCGTCGGTTTTCGATTTCTGTGATGGTGGCGCTGCAAGGCTGCTAGACGCTTATTCTCCTATGGGAAAGGAACTTGATAGTCTTTGTGATATGGTTAGTTTCGGAGTACTTCCTTCCATTATGGCCTATGTGGGCTATGGGCAGACGTCGCTTTTGCCTTTAGTTATGGCTGTAGCGGCAGCATTGCGTTTAGCTAAATTTAACATAGATGATAGGCAGCACGATAGCTTTATCGGGCTTGCGACCCCGGTCAGTGCGCTGCTTATGGGGGCTTTATGTTGCTTTTCGGCACATGAACCAGTCTCTTTCGTGGGGGCTCTTTTTGCAAGAAAGTGGTTCTTGCCAACGCTTGCAATTGGACTTTCTATTTTAAATGTAAGCTCTCTTCCTATGTTTTCCATGAAATTCAAAAAGACAGATGCTCGCGTTACCAGAATAAAGAGAGTGGTTTTCCTCTCCCTTTGTGTTCTAGCAGTGATTGTAGTTATATGCTTTAGGCTATATTGGCCTATGGTGATTTTACTATCCACGCTTATTTATATCGTGATAAATCTTTTGTGTTTAATTCCTTTATGTCGAAGATGAGAAGAAATTTGGCTCTTGGCATTCTAGTCTTGGGACTCTGTGTGAGTTCTTGTCGTGATTCTAAATCTATAAGGCAAGGGAGTGTGTCAAAATCTAACTCGGTGGGCAGCATTGTGGTACTCGGCGATTTGGGTAAAGTTAACACCTTGACAGATTATATGTTAAGGATGGATAAATTCGACAATGTAAGTGGAGCTTTATCCTCTGACGGACTTCCGGATTTTGCGGGGGAGGAGATTGAGAGGATATTGATAATGCCAGGGAGTAGAGGGGATTCTTTGAGGGCTTTATATGATGTGTGCATGGATACATTGGCATACGTCTCAGATGGAGTGGACTTAAAAAAAGTGTATAAGAGTCCGGGCAAATTTTTTATTAGCCCCACAGATACTCTGGCTGTGTACGTGGATAGTCTGGCAGTGCAATGTTATAGGGTGCTAAGATTTCGAAACGCATTTACTCACAAAATAGCGTATCCGAAGGAGTCGTCTTATGTGGCGGTAAAAAGTTCGGATAATAAATTCGTGTTAATTGATTCAAATGTTGGAAACATTTCAGAGTAGTATCGAGCCTAAAGATCTTGAAGCGCTTCCGTTACAGGCCTTTACAGGGCAGATAGAGGTGATAGATCACATTGGTTTTAAATTTACTAGGGCATTGGCCTACCTAAGAAGGCAGAAGGTGTTAGGTTTTGATACGGAGACGCGTCCTTCGTTCGAAGCACGTCATTATCATCACGATGTGGCTTTGCTTCAGCTATCTGGCCCGGATAAAGCATATCTTTTTCGTTTAAACAAGATGGGATTGAGAAAGAGCTTATGTTCAGTATTATCTAATCCTAAAATTCTTAAGGTGGGCGCAGCTTCAAGTGATGACGTGAAAGGTCTGCAGCGACTATGCCCTTTCGAGGCGCACTCGTTCTTGGATTTGCAAAAAATAGTGTGGGAGTGGGGCATTATGGATAAAAGCGTAAAGAAAATGACAGCTATTATCTTAGGCTTTAGAATTTCTAAAAGTCAGCAATTATCCAATTGGGAAGCAGATGAGCTGACTCAAGCACAGAGAATATATGCGGCTACCGATGCATGGGTGTGCCGTCAGATGTACACGAAATTATCAGAAAGTCCTAAAAATCCATTGAAATACGATGAGCAAGGTAATATTAAAAAAGGGTAGGGAAGAGTCTTTACATAGATATCATCCGTGGGTGTTTTCAGGGGCTATGGCGCAGATAGTCGGAAATCCATCCGAAGGCGATGTTGTATCAGTATGGTCTGCCGATGGACACCTTTTAGGGTGCGGACATTATCAGGTGGGCTCTATTTCCGTTAGGATGTTATCGTTCGGGTCGGAGTATCTACCAGAAAGTTATTGGGTAGATTCCATAAGAGGTGCCTATGAACTTAGAAAGGCATTTGGTCTTACGGATAATCTACAGACTAATTGTTATCGCCTTGTGCATGGGGAAGGCGACTATCTTCCGGGGCTAATAATAGACTATTATGACGGCGTTTGTGTCTTGCAGGCGCATAGTGTGGGGATGTTTCGCTCGAAAAAACAGATTTGTCTTGCGCTTAAGGATGTTTATTCCGATAAACTCAAAGCCGTATATGACAAGAGTTCTGGCACTGCACCTTTCAAGGCCGGGCTGGAGTTGGTCGACGGGTATATCTATAAAAAAGAGGGCTTTAGCGAAGAAGAATCTGTAGTAAAGGAAAATGGAAACAACTTCTGGGTTAACTGGGGTGAAGGACAGAAAACAGGTTTTTTCTTGGATCAGAGAGAGAATCGTGCTTTAGTAGGTAAGTATGCTTGTGGGCGTAATGTGCTTAATCTGTTTTGTTATACGGGTGGATTTTCCATTTATGCCTTAAATGGAGGCGCAAAAAAGGTTGAAAGTGTTGATTCGTCGGCTAGGGCTATGGCTTTAACAGACAGAAATGTGGCTCTCAATGGCTTTGAAAATCATATATCTCACACCGCCGATGCCATGGAATTCTTATCTAAGGTGGAACCGGGAGTGTTTGATATGATGATAGTAGATCCGCCGGCTTTTGCCAAGCATCGTGGCTCTTTGAAAAATGCGTTGCGTGCCTATCAAAGGTTAAATGCCGCTGCTATCTCAAAGATTGCATCCGGTGGCATCATTTTCACTTTCTCCTGCTCTCAGGTCGTGGACAAAGAAGCTTTTGCACTTGCGGTGTTCAGCGCAGCGGCAAGTGTAGGACGAAGGGTGCGAATAGTAGATAGGCTTAATCAGCCTTGCGATCACGCCGTAAACATCTACCATCCTGAAGGTGAATACCTTAAAGGTCTTATGTTATATGTAGAGTAGAGCGGTTATAAAGGATAGATTTTCATATCAGCGAACTTTATTAGGGCCTGTGGATCTATTTTAATCTGCAGGCCTCTTTTTCCGGCGCTGATATAAATATATTCATAGAGAAGTGCCGATTCGTATATGAAAGTAGGAAACGGCTTTTTCATTCCTATCGGACTGCAGCCTCCGCGAATGTATCCTGTGGTGGGAAGAAGGTCTTTAAGGTGTAGCATCTCGCAGTTCTTATTCCCGGATATGCGTGCTGCAACTTTTAAATCCACCTCCATGTTGCCGGGGATTACGCATACAAACTCACCAGTCCTGTCGCCCTTGAGAACCAGTGTTTTAAAAACTTGTTCTATATTCTCTCCCAATTCTTTAGCTACATGTTCTGCGCTAAGGTCATCTTCTGTGTAGGAGTAGGGAATCAGTTCATATTGTATTCCTGCAGCATCAAGTAGGCGTGCTGCATTAGTTTTTTCTATTTTCATTTTTATCCTCTAATGTAGGTGCTGAGTCTTTGTATAGGAAGCGACGGATTTTCTGTGTGGCTGTCTTTACAAAAGGTTCTTTCATTACTTGGACTTCCCCGATTTTCGAATTGTGCGAAATTTTCGAGTTTACTTTAGAAAGAAGTGCGTCTTTGAACTTGTTAATGTCTTTAACCACACCATCGCTGAGTTCTATAAGGGCAATAAGGGTTTTGTTCCTTTGAACTACTATGGCTTCTGCCACTCCTTCTTCGTTTTTAATGACTTTTTCTATTTCTTCCGGGTATATGTTTTCTCCGGAAGGACCTAAAATCATATTGTTTAGGCGTCCTTTTATCATAAACCTGCCTTTTTTATCAATGGCCACCAGATCGTTTGTCTTAAAGTATCCGTCTTCCGTGAAGGCCTCTTTTGTGCGCTCCGGGTCTTTATAATAGCCCATCATAATATTAGGCCCTTTGGCTACAATTTCACCTTCACCTGTTTGAGGATTAACATTGACTAACTTCAAATCCATATCGGTAAATGGATAACCTATGCAACCGGGTTTTGTGTTTTTGTATGAGCATCCGGCCAGCATAGGGGCACATTCAGTAAGTCCATAGCCGATGTAATAAGGAAACCTGGCTTTATAGAGGAATTCTTCGACTGTTTTGTCCAATGGAGCACCTCCTATGCCGAAGAATTTAAGTCTGCCACCGAAGTAACGCAGTATCTCTTTCCCTGCCATACGACAGAACATCTTGTTGAAGTGTTTACTAAACCACAATAGAGTCTTGCTTTTTTTGATTTTTGGAATAATAACTCCTCGATATATTTTTTCTATGATAAGAGGAACCGTTAGCATTACAGTAGGCCTTACCATAGGCAGTGCGGCCTTGAGCGCGCTTGGGGTTGGCTTTTTATCCATATAGACCACACAGGCGCCGTATGCAAATGGGTACAAAAGTCCTATGGATAGTTCGTATGTATGGGCCAATGGCAATATGCTCAAAAATACATCATCTGAGTGTACTTTGTAGAAATTGTAGGCTCCCCAGATGTTGCTTGTGAAATTCTCGTGGGATAGCATCACTCCCTTGGCCTTTCCTGTGGTCCCTGAGGTATATATTATCGCTGCCAATGAGTGCGCGTTAGGTTCAGTCAATTCTGCACTTTCGCTGCCCCTTGCTATAGGCTCTACCACCTTACCTTCGCAATATATCGGCTTTAGGGTGGTAATGTCTATTATGACTTTAAGTTTATTTCGGCATTCTTCACAGATTCTAGGCAGTAATCTTTCTGAAACGAAGAGTGCCTTGCTTTCAGAATGGGTTAGGACATTAGTTACTTCGTTTTCGGAAAAATCGGGAAGGATAGGAACCGAAACCCTACCGAAGGCGGTAGTAGCGAAAAAGGCTATCGACCAATTGGGAGTGCTTCCTGAATAGAGTGCTACCTTATCCCCCGAGTTTATGCCGTAGGATGATAGCAAGTCGGAGATTTCGTCGCAAGTGCTTTTGAATTCTCTATAAGTATAGCCACCCCTGCCATCGGCAGTCATATTTGCCTTTAGGGAAGAGTATGTAGAAGTGGAATTTTCGTAAATTTGAGCTAAGGATTCAAAACGTTTCATTGTTTAGGATTTTATTTATTTGTACACAATATGTCATTTTTAACAAAAATTTAATATCTGCTAAAAGCGTGCCGAGAAATGTGTATAGGCTAGGCTGAAAATTTAAAAAAAAGCCATAGAGGATATTGTATTGTGTATTTGGAGGCTAACTCTTTTCCACAATATATGTGGAAAACTTTTTGTTTGAATAGTGAAAGTTTATTTGTGAAATAGAAAAAATGTCCGTATTCTTGTAGTCCGAAAGTATTACCTTAATTTTATGTCAAACTCCAAAAACCTTCAACAACCGGTTTTCGACGCAAGGACATTAGGCAAGCCCAAGATGCTTACTCTCGGATTGCAACACATGTTTGCAATGTTCGGCGCCACCGTATTAGTCCCGGCCATAACGGGGCTTCCTGTTTCCACCACTTTACTCTTTGCCGGAATAGGCACGCTCCTGTTCCACCTAATCACGAACTTTAAAGTTCCTGCTTTTTTAGGCTCTTCCTTCGCATTCATCGGCGGCTACTTATCTGTAGTAGAAATGGGAGCAACTTTCGGACTTACAGCTGCACAATCACTACCATATGCCTGCATCGGCGTCGCCAGTGCAGGTTTTTTGTATTTTATACTTGCAGCACTCTTCGCATTTTTCGGTGCTAAAAAGGTTATGCGATTTTTCCCTCCTGTAGTTACTGGCCCTATCATTATATGTATTGGACTGATTCTTTCAGGATCTGCTATACAGAATTGTCAGACTAATTGGTGGATAGCCTTGCTCGCAATCACCATAATAGTAGTATGTAATATCTGGGGAAGGGGAATGGTTCGTATTGTCCCTATCCTGCTGGGTGTACTGGGGTCATATCTTGTGGCAGCTTTATGTGGCCAATGTGATTTCTCAGCAGTTAAGCAGGCGGCGTGGGTCGGACTTCCTATACAACGCTCCAGTACCGCCCTTGCCATACTAGACACGAAGAATTGGGAGTTGCTGGTGGCTTCTATAATTACTATTATGCCAATCGCATTGGCCACTATGATAGAGCACATAGGGGATATGTGCGCCATCTCTTCCACGACGGGAAAGAATTATCTTGAAAGTCCCGGACTTCATAAAACCCTTGTCGGTGATGGTCTGGCGACGATGGTTGCTTCTTTATTCGGCGCACCGGCTAATACCACTTATGGAGAGAACACGGGAGTATTGAATTTAACTAAAGTGTATGATCCCAGAGTGATACGCATTGCGGCTGTTTTTGCGATTCTGTTTTCGTTCTGCCCTAAATTTTCGGCTATTATATCGGCTATGCCTTCGGGCACAATAGGTGGCGTATCGCTTATATTATATGGTATGATTTCGGCTGTGGGCGTGCGCAATGTAGTGGAAAACAATGTGGATTTTACTTCTTCGCGCAATGTCATCATAGCAGCTATTATATTGGTGCTCGGAATAGGAATAAACTACGGAATTCCAGGGGGAAGTATCGACTTAGGTTTTACTAAACTGTCGGCGCTTGCTGTAGCTGCCTTGGTGGGGATTATACTGAATGCTATTCTCCCCGGTAAGGATTACGAATTTGGAACTAACTTGTTAGGGGACACATCGGTCAATTTCGATGCTACCACTAACAGATTAACGGAAGAATAATAAGACACACCTTTAAACTTTTTATATATTTAAATTTCAGGTATGAAGAAATTAATTATTTCGGGTATTTTAGCCCTCTCGTCTATCTGTGCTTTTGCTCAGAATGTTCAACTTCACTATGACTTCGGTCATAACCTCTACAAGTCAGGAGAAAAAGACCTCTCAGGACGTGGTTACTTCACCACTACGGTTGAGAATTTTAAGGCCGATAAGTGGGGAAGCACCTATTTCTTTGTGGATATGGATTATTTGAGCAATCCGGGAAAGGGCGTTGCTAAAAACCCTAATTGTCTAGGTGCTTATTGGGAAATCTCTCGTGAGCTCTGCTTCTGGCAGGATACTAAAATGAATTGGCTTTCTCTTCATTTAGAATACAATGGAGGTCTGAGTACTGCTGCCGGTTCATTTAACAATGCTTGGCTAACTGGTTTAACTTACAGCGGTCATTCTGCTGACTATTCTAAGACTTGGTCATTAAGTGCTATGTACAAGTACATTCCTGGTACGGTTAGCGCTTCCGGTAATAAAGAAGAGCATAATTTCCAGATAACAGGTGTGTGGGGTATCAACTTCGCAGGTGGATGGTGCACATTCTCTGGCTTTGTAGATTTCTGGAGGGAAAATCGTCCTTGGCAAAATACTCGCTTTATCGCACTTTCTGAGCCTCAGTTCTGGGTTAACCTTAATAAAGTAGAGGCTTTACGTGATGTTAACCTTAGTGTAGGTGGCGAGGTAGAGTTGTCATACAATTTCGCAGGAAAGGGATTCTATGCTATTCCTACACTTGCAGCTAAGTGGACTTTCTAAAATAACTTCTTAATAAGGGGCTGTTTTAATTGGCAGCCCCCATATTCTTTTTATTATTTATCTAAAGTTTTATATTCCAGCCTGCTATGGTGTGTGCAGACAGGGATAGTTATTGTTTTTTTTGATTTTAAATGAGCAATTTTATACAAAAAGCTTTCGGTTTCGATCCGAAGGTCAATTCTGTTAAAACAGAAATTTTAGCTGGTATCACGACATTCCTTACTATGTCGTATATACTTGCAGTTAATCCAGGCATTTTCTCGGCACTTCAAGGCATGCCTACTGGATCGGTTTTTACTGCTACCGCCCTTGCAGCCATTATTGGTACTCTTGTAATGGCTGTATATGCTAAAAAGCCTTTCGCTCTTGCTCCAGGTATGGGGCTTAACGCTTTCTTTGTGTTTACAGTATGTTTGGGAATGGGGTACAGCTGGCAGTTTGCTCTTACTGCAGTTCTGCTTGAAGGTATCATCTTTATAATTCTTACCTTGACCAATGTACGTAAACTCATAGTTGATTCCATCCCTGTTACCCTAAAAAAGGCAATCGGCTGCGGTATAGGTCTATTTATCGCTTTCATTGGCCTTAAGAATGCAGGCGTTATCGTGGCAAACGATTCTACTGTGGTGGCTCTGGGAAATATCACCCAAGGAACAGCTTTGCTCGCCCTCATTGGCCTAATTATTACTGCCTTTTTAGTGGTGAAGAAGGTCCCTGGTGCATTGCTTATAGGTATGGTGGCGACAGCTGCTTTAGGCCTTGTAATTAAGGACCCTACGACCGGAGAGCACATTACTAAATTCAACGGCATAGCTTCTTTGCCGGCATCTGTGTCTCCTATTTTCTGCCAATTCGAGTGGAAACACGTTTTCTCACTTGATATGTTCGTAGTGGTTTTCACCTTCATGTTTATCGATATGTTTGATACTATCGGAACTGTAGTGGGTGTAAGTACCAAGGCAAAGATGGTGGACGAAAAAGGTAACATCCCTGGTATTAACAAAACGCTTATGGCTGACGCTGTGGCTACTGTTGCAGGTGCTTGCTTGGGTACGTCTACTACAACCACTTATGTGGAAAGTGCATCTGGAATAGCACAGGGAGGACGCACCGGACTTACCGCTTTTTCTGCTGCAATGTGCTTTGTGATAGCACTTTTCTTCTCTCCTCTTTTCCTTGCTATTCCTAGTGCGGCTACCGCTCCGGTTCTGGTTATCGTAGGTGTGTTTATGATGTCACCTATTAAAGATATAGATTTTGAGAATTACTCCGAGGCCATCCCTGCTTTCATCACTTTGATTTCTATGCCTTTGTGCTATTCCATCTCTGATGGTATAATGTTGGGTATGATATCATACGTTCTTATTAACATGTTAAGCCTTAACTTTAAGAAGATCTCTCCTGCAGCTTATATACTTGCAGTAATCTTCGTGGCGAAGTATATCTTGCTATAATATTTTTATAGCATAATTAAAGGCCAGTCATCTTAACGATGTGCTGGCCTTTTTAATGTGTTGGATTTCAGTTAGTTCTCTTTATACTTGTCTGGCATGCTCGCGTAATCACTTAATCCTGTGCATTCAGCAAATGTGCCTTTAGCATCCTTGAGCGGAATTTTAGTGAATATGTCGAGATGGTCGTTTCTTTCATAAAGGTGAACTTTGACTCCATCTACCATAGTATAAGGTGATTCACCGGTAAGCCCAGTGCATCCTTTGAACATATATTGAATGATGTTGAGTTTCTTGCAGTTATCAAATAATGCAGTAGGGATGGATGTTAGGGAAGTACAATTCAGGAAGGTGCTTTGAAACCTCGTTATTTGCGGGAGATTGTCAAAAAGTCCTTCGGGGATTTCCTTTAATTTCTCACAGCCGGCGAAAATGGTTATCATCATTTTGATGTTTTCTCCGAAATCAAAGAATCCGGCAGGAATGTTTTCAAGACCAGAGTAAGAGAAGAGTGCTGTTACCGAAGATACAGCGGTATTAGATTTGAAAAGTCCTCCGGGAACTTGCTTGAGTGATTGGCAGTTATAGAACATGTTCGAGATGTCCTCAAGCTTGGTCATATTGCTAAAATAATTTTCTGGTACACTTTCTAGAGCTTTGCAATCGTAGAATAGTCTTGATGCGTCGGTCACATTGAGTGCAGTATCAAATAACCCTTCAGGTGCGATGGTAAGATTGGCCATCTTTTCAAAGGCCCCGGATATGCTTTCTACATCAGCAAATAGATTTGGCTCTTCTGGTAGCGGAATTTGTGTCATCGATGTGCCCTTGAAGGCATTTCTAAGGGATTTGATCTGCAATGCTCCCCACGAGCGAACAGCCTTGAAGTAGTCGGTGATTCCGGTGTCGTCAGAGTTGAATTCGTCCACAATACCTGATATGGATATGATATATGTTCCAGCCTTGGCATATTGGTGCTCAACCCTCGAGTAACTTGAAACATATCCTTTTACGTTTATTTTTTCGCTTCCGTCTCCCCAGTTAATCGTGCAGTCCAGATCGTCGCCACAAATAGGCAGTTTGACCGTTTTCCCATCTTCAGGAATGACATATTCAAGCTGCATTTCTCCATTGCCTTGTCTGAAGGTATACTCTGCCGTGGCAATTTCAGAACCGCTGATAGTCGATACGACAAGTGTAGCGTGCATTTCTTCTCCTGTAATATTCTTACCGGCTTTTATGGTGATGGTATTTCCATTTGTCTGGCAGGATGCCCAGTTTAAATCCATATCGCGAAGCTCGGCGTTGTAATGTGAAACATTACTGCTGATATTAATCTTAAGTTCACCTCCTTTATACGAAATATATGGCTTTCCTTCAGGCGAAAGAGTAACATAAGGCTCGGCTGTTGCCGTCTGTGTCAAGGTGATTTGCGCTTTTTCTGCCTCGCCTTCAAGAATTTTAATTGTTGCTGTGCGACTTGTCTGCTCGTCTGATGCGAAGTCGTCTACGGCTATGGTGAGCTTGTCGTTAACTTGATATATATGACACCATTCGATGGCGTCCTCTGAAACGCTGGCCTCCCAGCCATGTGTTTTATTAAGGGTAAAGGGGATTCGAGCGCCTTCGGATGTCAATTCGACACTGGCCTCATTTCCGTTAATAGTTACGGCAGGACTTTTTGAGGATAATTTAAGGACCTGATCCACATCATCTTTAGAACATCCGGCCAATGCTAAAACACTAAAGGTTAGGGCTAAAATAGCCCTTGATATATGTAATTTCATAATTAGTTTATATTATTACTAACTTAAAAAATAATAAGTTGATTAGTTCCAATCATAAGGGATGTTGGCATAGTCGGATAGTTGTGTACACCCGTAGAAACAATACATATAGGAGTATGGGATGTCAAATATGTTCTGAGTGTCGTCTCGCTCATAAAGATGTATCTTTTTGATGACCTTGCTGGTGCTTCCATCTTCTGCAGTGACCTCTTCTTCAATCTCTGCATAAGGCGATTCTCCTGTTAGGCTCCTGCATTCGTCGAAAGTGCATTGGAAAGAAAACGCTTTCTTGTTGTAGGCAAAACTATGGGCAGGGATTCTTGTCAGAGCGGAGCAATTCTGGAAAATATACCCAAAGTCGGTGGCATCAGGTGCGTATTTGAAAATGCATCCGTCTGCATCATCAGGATTACCTACTGTAAGAAGGCTCGTGCAATCCTTGAAGGCGTACTGAAAGCTTGTAACTTTAGTGTTATCCTTGAATATCTCGGCAGGAACAGAGGTGATGGACGAGCAAGCTTCGAAGACATTGTTGAATTTAGTTACATTGGCCAGTCCCTTGAAAATGTTTTCAGGAATCTCAGTAAGTGATGAACATCCGGCAAATGCAGATGACAGGTCAGTTGCAGAAGTAGGGAATATATTACTACCAAGAGTCTTGATGCTGGAGCATCCATAGAATATATTTGTGAAATCAGTTACATTTGTGCAGTTTGCAAACAAGTTATCCGGCACTGCACTGATATTCTCACAGCCTTCAAATATGCTTTGAAGGGAGTTTACTTTTACCAGTTTGTCAAACATTCCGGACGATATTTCTGTTATCGCCGTGCCTTTGAAGCACATAGCTACATCTTCAACCAGAGGGCAATTGTCAAATAGACCTTTTGGAATCGACTTAAGTGAAGCGCATCCATTGAATAGTTGGTTAAATGTAGTAGCGCTAACACACTTGTCAAATAGACCGGCGGGTACTGTGGTAAGGTTTTCACAACTGTAGAATACCGACTTGAAGTTCTTTGCCTTGACTGAACTATCAAACAGCCCTGAAGGTATTTCGCTAATGGCTGTGCGATCAAACGCAAATTCAAAGGTTTCGACTTCTTTATTAGAATCGAAAAGTCCTTCAGGAATTGTCTCTAGCGTACTTTCATAGAAGGCTGAGTTAAAATCTGTTACTTTTGTGTTATTTGCAAATAGTCCGGCTGGAATGGTTTTAAGTCCGGTGCCTGAAAATACAGAATTGAACGATGTTACTTCTGTATTGTATTTGAATAGGTCTTCTGGAATGTTTTCAAGACTTATGCAATCAGCAAATGCGCTTTCAAAAGTCTTTACTTCAGTGTTTTTGTCAAATAACCCTGCAGGAACTGTTTTTATCCCAGTTCCTTTGAAGACGGATACAAATGAAGTTGCATCGGTGTTCTTGTCGAATAGTCCGGCAGGAATCTCCACCAGAGAAGAACAACCGAAGAAAACGCTATTGAAGTCAGTAGCCTTTATTTCATTGAAGAGGTCGGAAGGAATAGATTCAAGTGATGAGCAATCCATAAAAAGAGATCGTACGTCTGTTACTTGATCAAGAGCGTGGTATTTGTCTTGAGCCACAGTCTTGAGTCCGGCACCATAAAATGCTGAGGTTAGAAGAGTGAATTTTTCTTTGCCCCAAGACTTTACAGCCGTTATTTTGCTCATATACTTGCTGTCCATAAGAACATTATCGATATATGCCGTGATGATAGGCACGTTACCATGGATAGTAACATCGTATTCTCCTGCTTTGTTGTATGTATAACTCAAGTATTCCACCATAGAACTAACAGAGGCGATCGTACCTTGAATATGCGTTGGATCAAGGACTTCACTATCGCCCCAATCGATTCTTAGGTCCATATCTTTACCGGCAAGCGGTAGGGCGATCTTGCCGCCATCGCCTACGGTGACTGTAAGTGTAAGACAAGGCCCCCACTGTTCTACAGGAAGAGTTGTTGAGGTAAGTAATTGCCCGTCTTGTTTACAGGAGAATGTCAATTGTAGGTTACGGTCAGAGCCGGTAGTATTTTCTTCTGAGCTGATAGTTACAGTGTTAGCATCATAATCTGGAGTAATGTTCAGCCATGTTGCATCTGTTGGGGCAGAAACTTCCCATTCTGAGGTATTGGTTAGAACAGAAAGGGTCACACTTTGTCCCTGTTCTGGGAAAATAAGCGACTCGCGCTCAAGCTTAAGTTGAGGCTTTTCGTCTCTTCCCGATTGTGAAACTTCTATGTTTGCCATAGTTTTATCATCGCTAACTATGCTCACCGTTGCTTCTCGCTTTTCGAAGCCTTCGTTAGTTTGTACCAATACTCGAACACAACCACCGACAATTTCTGCCTGACACCAATCGGCAGATTCATCGTTTACCACACAGTTCCAATCCAATACAGTCTCCACATTTACCATAGCAAAGGAACTGTAAGATGAGAACTTAACTGAAGCACTCTTGCGATCTTCGTTAATCGTTACAGGAGTTCCGCCTTTATTGGATGCTGAAAGAGATAGTCCTTCTTCTTCCAATGCAGGCTCGTTCTTTTCTGTACAGGCTGCATAACAAAATAAAGATGCAGCTACAGAACACACAAGCAAAAATTTGTTTTTCATTTTTTTGAATAATTACTCAAAAAATAATACACTTACACTAACCCGTATATAACTTACTGGCAACGGCAAATATATAATAAATCCTTTAGTATATGATTTTCACCTAATTAATAATGGTTAAATATCTGTTAAAAAAATGTTAATTATTTGTTAAGCGCTGCAGCCTCGAAATCGTTCTCTAAGCCATGGTTCTTACCTGCTCCGGCGCTTTTAATGGTCCGGATAATATCTTGCTGAAGATGGACATGGGTTTATATTGTAACGGATGGTGTAAACTGAATTATACAAAAAAAAGGCGACCATCAGTCTTTTGACTTTTTTGTCGCCCTCTTTGTATGTTGCAGAAAATAAAGTGTTTATAGGCTGAATTTGTAGCTTTTGTCTTTCTTCGTACGGTAGTACCATGTAGCGGAAAGGTCTTTTTGATTAAAGATGATAGTCCACTGGGTGTAATCATCTTTGTTATCTTCCTTTGTCACGGATGCTTCGAACATCGTATCAGTAAGATCTTCTGATGACATGCCTTCAGGATGTGAATTCTTAGCGTTTAAAAGAATATTTTCGTGTTCCCAAGACAATTTTCCCGAACCTATGCCTTTTTTCTGCTCACAGAGATAGTGGTTGTTCAAGACTGCTGAAGAAGTCACGATCATCTTTGAATCCACCCATTCTACACATACTGATTCTCCAGATGCATCTGAGATGAAAAGATGGTGGGCTGTGCTGATATCAGAGTGCATATCATATTCTTCGAGAAGTTTGACGGCTTCCTTAGTATTTGCCGCTTTGTTCAGCAACAAGCGAATGGCTGTAGTGGTGGTAAGGTCTTTCTTGTCAGTGGTTTGGTTGGTTACTTCTTTATCGCCTGCCATTAGATCAGCGACCACAAGTCCTTTTTCGTTCATTCCGTCCATCGGAACATAAACTCCGGCCACGGCTTTAATGCCATTAATCATTCCTATCGGGGTGTAATCGTCTCCATAGCCGATGAAATCTAAATTGACAGTGGACAGTGAAGCATATCCTTCGTGAGGAATATTTTTGATTATCATTGTCTTGCATTCGTTCCAATCGTAATTTCTTCCTGTCAGCATTCCGCTTTGTCCTGCTTGGTTTACGGATAATGCGCTGCAAGCGAAACCATTGATGCGTATTTTAGTTTCGATTTTACCATAAGGACCTTTTGATAGAAGGGCGCTTAGGTAAGATGCTATGTCTTCTGCAGAACTGGCTCCACCTTTTTCTATAAAATCACTGAATCCAGCATCACCTTCTACTGTCATGCAGTATAGGTCTGGAGCCAATTCTTTCACGGTATCGGATGCTTTTCCAAATTCATTTTTTTGACAAGCGAAAAAAGCAAAAGTTAATAAAACAAGTAATGTAATTCTTTTCATTTTTTATGCTATCTAATGTATTAACAGAATTTTATAGGATACTGGTCTCTAATCTGGAAATTGGTTCGAGTGCTCTTCTAACGGCTCTGCGTTTTGTTTGTTCATGTTCTCAATGTTTTCGAGGTAAATTTACTTATAATGTTGCTACACACCAAGGAAATAATATTAAAAACTTGTTAAGTTTATGAAAAATAATTTTATCTTTTGAACCTAAAAAACACCTTTGAAGTCAACATGCCTTGTAGGGTATTCTATGAAGGGTGACCTTCCCTAAGAATGGTTGACACTTTAGATGTTGTTTAACTGATATACTTTA
>ERZ808262.86-NODE-86-length-77017-cov-14.464892_pt1 | contig 77017 bp, 73 predicted proteins | sample MGYA00520895_ERZ808262 | MGnify/ENA primary metagenome ERZ808262 (study PRJEB31516, sample SAMN03275588) | gut metagenome | biome: mammalia-associated habitat; material: feces | host: Papio cynocephalus | place: Kenya | collected 2012-08-02 ...
GTGAACCAAGCGTATGTAGCAGTGGTGAGAGATGCAATCAAGACAACAACCATTACGACTGTTGAAATAATCAAACCTTTCTTTTTCATCGTTTTTCTCCTTATCGGAATAAAGCCCCTTTCTAAAAAACTTTATCCCTATTTTTATTTTTTGTTTCTTAATTTTGTCTTGTCATTCATCCGCTTGTCATTCAGAGGAGCGAAGCGACGTAGGAATCAAGCGTAGCGTAAATGCGGCTTTGCCTTGATTGCCACGTTGCGACTTTTGTCGCGCCTCGCAATGATGAATGGCATTTTGATTTCTGCTCGCAAAATTGCGAATTTACGCAAAAATCTGCGCTGAGGCAACACCAACACGCAAGTGTGCGTATTGCCGAGAGCCTCGCTTGATTTTTGCTCTACTACCGCGCAGAGAATTTGTGCTATCAGTTCAAGCACGGATAAGAACTCAAACCGCAATTTCGCCAAATTATCTGCTTGGTGGCGTGCCTAACGGCACGTTTTTTCTTTTTATTCTGCGCTGAGGCAACATCAACACGCAAGCGGAAGATTTCTTTTTTTCCGATTGTCATTCCGAGCGTCAGCGTGGGAATCCAGCCGCAGGCGCATTCGCTTCGCTTGGTTCTCGCGGTCACATTCGCTCCCTCAGAATGACATATGGAAGATTTGATTTTCCACATAGGCATCACTAAGTGATAAATGCCTTACTCTGTCACATTTCAATTATATGCGCACACGTTTGCGCACATACACGCGCACGGACTCTTTATACACGAATTATAAATCTTCGGTGCATAAATGTCAACACCCATTTTAAGATTTTCTTAATATTTCAGCATTTTACGCCACAAAAACCGCCGTTTTATTCACATCAAACGTATGATGTCGATACAGATTTTTTAATTTGTTGTTTTTCTTGCGATTTGTAATTTTGAATATTTATGCGTAAATATGCAATATTTTTGAATAATACGGATTGTTTATGCGTGATAATCGCTATATAATACATAAAATGTATAATAAGTACAATCGTATGCGTGTGCATACGCGCTCGTGTAATGCGCATAGCGCACAAATTGTTCAAACGGCGTTGCGGCAAAGTCAATCGCCCCCACTGTCGTCATTAAGAGCGAAGCGTGAGAGTCCCATAAATAGAAATTAATCAATTTTGGGCGATTGACAAAAACCTCACTTGTTTTCACAATTTATACCGCGCAGAAAATTTGCGCTATCAGTTCAATCACGGATAAAAACTCAAGCCTCAGTTTCGCCAAATTATCTGCTTGGTGGTTGCGTGCCACGCACGCTTGCGGAATATTTTGATTTTTCCGATTGCCATAGCGAGAAGCAACGAAAGTTGCGACGCGACAATCAAGGCGAAGCCGCATTTCGCTACGCTGGATTATCACGGTCACATTCGCCCCCCAGAATGACATTTGGAAGATTTGGATTTTTATCACAGTTTTAATACTGCCATAACAAGACCTCGATAAATCGATGAATAATGCGAAAGGCACGACTTGAATCAAAACCCAGTGTACATAGGCGTACACGATTTTGAGGCAAGCCGTGCCTGTAAGGAACGCAGTGACGGAATAGCGATTGCTACGCTTGCGTCAATCGCGTTCAAAATTAGTCGCGATTTAGCGAGGTCGACTTTTACGCTTCTTATGAAGCGTAGAAGTTAAGACCGATCTTGCAATATCCCCCCAACCTATCGTCGATACATTCAAAGTCGCTGCCTTCGAGCCATATGCTGACGTAGCAGTACATAATGTCGCCTCTGTCCATATCGACTTCGCGCTGGAAGACGTACTCGTCGGAATAGAACGGCGTGGTTGCAAAGAAACCGTTTTTGCGTTCCTCTGCGCGCTGTTCGATGTCGGTCAACGAATTTTCAAAATTTTTGACGTAATAATACGGGTCGTTTTTGTTCACTTGCGAGGTGAATACGCCCGGATAGGACACGTATTCGATATACCCTTCCTCTGCCGTACGGAAAGTGCCGTCGCCTTTTGCGTTGATGTTCGAGCCTGCAAGGCGTTCGTTTCTGGACAAAGCCGCATAGATGTCAACTTCGGTCTTGTTTTTAATTTCTGCGGATTCGCTTCTGAAACTCTGACCCCACATAACGCGAATTGCGTCGTGCAAAGCATGCTTATCAAATTCCAATGTCATTTCGTAGTTGATATGCGCTTGCTCGTTGCCCGTGTTTTTGAGCATAAACGTAAAGCGGATATATTGCTCGCCGTTGAGAGTGCCGAGTTCCACTTTATCGGCGTCCAAACGCTCGACGACTTGCTCTTTCGAATCGATTTTTTCCGTTACGAACGTGTAACGCGGATCGTAACTGACATTCCACATTTGATCCGGACCGTCGGCATTGAGATAGGGCGTCCAAAAACTGTTGTCCATCGACAAGGATATGGATTTTTCCTTGTTGCGGTTGTTGGCGGTGATACGGATATTGTTCTCTTGAATGAACAAAAGCATAACGTAGACGATTGACGTCACGATAAGCGAGAAAACGAGCATAATGAGCATTGCGCGCTTGACTTTGCGGCGAATTTCCTCTTGCTTTACCTTTTTTGACGCAACGATAGAATCTTCCCACTCTTTTTTCAAGCGGGATTGTTCCTTTTTGTCTGCCGCGGCGGATTTTTTGCCGCCTTTGGCAGATTTGGCAGATTTTTGCGGCTTATCTTGCGAAGAATCCGTCGCTTGCGGCGCAGATTGCGACGCGGATTCGGATTTTTCTTCGACAGCCGTATTTTCTGTCAATTCGTTGTTTTTGTCTTGTTCGCTCATCGTTTTGTTAGGTTATGTATTTTATTCTTTCGTTGATTTTCTTTTTAGGAAAATCTGAATCTTCCGTCCGTCATTCCGAGCGCAAGCGCGGGAATCCAGCCGTAGGCGCATTTCGCTTCGCTTGATTGTCACGGCACAACATTCGTTGTCCCTCACAATGACATATGGATAATTTGAATCTTCCGCAACTGCACCAACGGTGCAATTTCATTTGCGCATCGCGCAAATATCACTGTGCCGAAGGCACAATTTAACTGCCATAGGCAATATCACTTCGCAAGTTTTGATTCTCAAAACTTGTGGTAAGTGCCGTCGCCTGCAAAATAGCCGTACGGAACCCACTTGCCTATCGTATCGTCGAAGTAGCCGTTGTCGACTATCTCGCCGTTGGGGTCGGTGTAGGTATAGTCTATCCATCTGCCTTCTTCGTCGAAGTAGCCGTCGTAGACGTTTCCGTCTTTGTCAACCCACTGCGCGTTTTCGTTGTACGAGCCTTCCTTGCTTACGTCGAATTGCTCGTATTCCACCCAGTTGCCGTCAACGTCGAAGTAGCCGTTGAAAACGTTTCCGTCCTCGTCAACCCACTGCCCTTTGTCGTTGTAACTGCCGACGAGGTCGGGTTCGTCCTTATCCTTGTTTTCTATGTGCAACGTCACGCCGAAGCCTTGCATACCCGTATTCATTCCCAGTCCGCCGAAAAGGCTGTCCGACTTATATTCGTTGAAAAGTTTTTCTTCCTTTTCAAAATCGGCTTTGATTTTTTTCGATTTTTTGGGTTTCTTGGGTGCGACGAATCCCGACGGTTTTTCGGGACGTATCGGCGCGGCAACGCTGTTTTCTTTTTCCTCGACCACGACTTCTTTCTTTTCTTCTTCGGGTTCGGGCTTTGCTTCCTCGAACTTGGGCGCGGTCTGCTGCGCAAGAGGTCTGTCTATGCCGAGTTCGCTTTTCTTTTGAGAGGCAAACGACAATGCAAGCGCGCTTTGCACGTCGCCCTCGTAGCGCATACGCGACATCTCGGTGATAAGTTTCTTTTCTCTCGCTTCGACTTCTTTGGGGTCTTGCTCGACAAGTTTTGCCTGCAACTGCAATCTTTCCTCGGTCGCTTTCTTCGCATTGAGTTTTTGCTGTTCGAGGCGCACTTGATAGGGCGATTTTGCAAGTTCCGGACGAGGCGCGGACGGCATAACTTTTTCGCCGTCGGTTGCCTTTGCCTTTTCTATTGCCGCCATGCGCAACGCTTCGAGTTCGTCATGCTCGGCTTTTTCCTTTGCGTCGAGAATCTTTTGAAGTTTTTTGAGATACTGTTCCTTTTTCTCGCCTTCGGGGTCTTTGAGAAGCAAAAGTTCGTTGGTGACCCAACGCGAAAGTTTGGAAACGCCCCTGCCCGTCATATACCCTACGCCCTCGCGCTTGAATCTCGCATACCGGCTCGGCGTGTCGACGCCTTCCATAACGAAACCTATCTTGTTGGCTTTGCAGAAACCTACGAGCATAGAAAGAATTTTTTTCTTTTTCTTGTCTGCGTCGAAGTATTGCGCTTCGCATCTGAGATAATCGAAATTGAAATCCGCAAGAACGTCGAGCGAGTTGTAGTCCTCGCCGAACGCCGTCGCGCAAACCTTATACCCCGCCTTGCGCAAACGGTTGTACCTGTCCCTTCCGCCCTCGTCCAACTTTGCGAGCGAGGATACAAAAAATGAAATAATCAGTCCGTTTTTCTTGTAGCCCAAATCTTTGAGCGTGGACAAAAGTATGTCGAAATCCTTGTCGTTTTCCAAAAAGCGAGTGGACAAAGGAAGATTGTAAGTGACGTCGGGAATAAGAAAGTTCTCTTTCATAACGAGGTCGTAATTGACCAGTTCTTCAAGCGCGATGATATTGAGTTCATTGATTCTGACCGAACCTTCCGCGATGTAGAAATAATTGCATACGCTCATTCTGCCGAGATAGCGGTCGTTCAGAATCTGGAACGCGTCGACGAAAGCAATCTTTTTCGTCTTGCCCGAAACGTCTGCCACTGCGCGGAAGAAGAAATCGATTGGCTTATACAGCGTTCTTTTTGCGTATGTCGTAGAATTCATTGCTCACCTTGCGTGCGTGCGCGCAGTGCGCATACACGATACTTTCCCTATATACTCAATAATTATAACATCGCGTGCACGAGTTTGCAATATCTTTTGCGGTATCTTATCGGCACTTTTGTATGATTATTTTTGCTTTTGGGCGAAGAAAAACAAAAACACCCCGAAAAACGAGGTGTTTGGTGCCGAAAATCGGGGTCGAACCGATACGATGTTGCCATCGAGGGATTTTAAGTCCCTTGCGTCTGCCTATTCCGCCATTCCGGCATTGAAATGCTTTTTATCCTAAACTGCGGGCGTGGCGGTCTTTGCGCAGACGCTGGGATGAATATGGTTCATTCGTCTGCCTATTCCGCCATTCCGGCATTGAAATGCTTTTTATCCTAAACTGCGGGCGTGGCGGTCTTTGCGCAGACGCTGGGATGAATATGGTTCATTCGTCTGCCTATTCCGCCATTCCGGCATTGAAATGTTTTTTTATCCTAAACTATGGGCGTGGCGGTCTTTGCGCAGACGCGGGGATGAATATGGTTCATTCGTCTGCCTATTCCGCCATTCCGGCATTGAAAGGTTTTGTTTTGATTGTATGAAATTGTAGCACCACCAAAAGAAATTGTAAAGCACAAACGAGCCTTTTTTACGCTTTTAAGACGGCATACATCAAACTGTTGAAGTCGGGCATACTTTCCGTGATTCCCGCCTCTACGATATGCAACCCTGCATTATCGATTTCTTTATCAAACGTGGCAAACGAAACCATTCTGCAAGAAGTGCCCGCCACTTTCATTACTCCGCTCGGATGTATGCGTTCTTGAATTTCGAATGCGGTCGATATGTCGCTTTTATGCTCGACTTCGCCGTCGCCCATAGAGCATACGAGCGCAAGTCCGTCCTTTGAAAGATGTTTTTTGATAAAATCGTAAAACTTCCTTCTGTCCTCGTCAAGCACAAGCATGTGTAGCACTGCGACGGCATAAACGAAATCGTACTTTTCGTCGCGCTCGCCGCCTATGCAATCTAAAATCGAAAAGCAATCCGCATACTCGGGCATTTTCTTTTTGCAATAAGAAATCGCCTCATGGGATATATCGGTTGCGGCAAGATTATAACCGCACGCAAGCACCGCGCGCGCATCTCTCCCCTCTCCGCAACCTATTTCGAGAATTTTTGCCGTTTTGTTTACGCCGTATTTTTCAAGCGTTTGCAAAACAATCGGCGTCGGATTCTCTCCCGCCCAACTGACGCCGCTCTCATGCGCCGACTTATACCTGTCCTCGTATGCCTCATAATACTTTTTCATAATCTGATTAATCGTGTTTTCGCATGAAAAAAGGAAACCGTTCGGAATCCTTTGTTCAGTCGCTATACTTGCAAGCCGTAGTTCATTCGGCTTTTGCCGCCTCGCTTTCCTTGGCTATGGTCGAGATGAGCATCTTCTTTATCTCAATACATTTTTCGAGAATCATTCTGTCCGAATAGTACGTTCCGCTTTCGATGAGCAACTCAATCCAGTATTCCGTTTCCGAACAATCTTTGAGCGCGTCCTGCAGTTTTTTGATGAAGTCCGCTTTGTCTTGCAAGCAGTATGCTTCCCTCACCCTTGCGCCGATACTCGCGCCCGACAGCATAAGTTGATTGACAAGCACGGTTTCGCGCTTATCGATTTTGATTTGGTTGCAGAGTTTGATAATGTCGAGAGCAAACGATTTCGATTTTTGAGCGAGCGGACTTTCCATACTATTCCCTACCTTTGATTGCTACGGATATGATAGCACCGAATCGCAAAAAAGTAAATAGTGATTTGAGCGTTTTGTGTCGATAATAGCGAAAAGAATAAGCCGAATAGAAAAGCAACTCACACATTTGCTCGTCGCAGACGAATTTCAAGCGTTTTGCGCATTTCACAAATTCGCGTAGCGGATTTATTTCGTAAAAAATATCTCGCGAATTGCGAGATATTTTTTTGGAGGCATCACCCAGACTTGAACTGGGGGTGAGGATTTTGCAGACCCTTGCCTTACCTCTTGGCTATGATGCCATACGCCACTTTGGGGTGATGCCCTTTCGTGGCTATTCGTTGGAGCGGGAGACGGTGTGGTCGCTTTCGCGACAACCTTCGGTGCGAACCCGCTTCGCGGGTCTGCGATTGCATCGCACTTCACTACGTGAAGCCGAATCCCGTCAATCGATTGCTCGATTTTCAAAGATTCTATTTCACTCACACTGTCATTACTTCCGTTGGAGCGGGAGACGGGATTCGGACCCGCGACTTTCACCTTGGCAAGGTGACACTCTACCACTGAGTCACTCCCGCACTCGATTGCTTTAACAATATATCAAAAACAAACGGATTTGGCAACAACTTTTTGAAAGTTTGCGCCATATTCTCTTTATTTTTGTCTATTGCAAAGCGCGTCGGCAAAATCGGACAATTCTTTTGCGCCCGAAAAGTTCAAACTTATCTCTCTTGCTCTCTGCGTTTTATCGTTGAGCAAAGCGCGCGTTTCGTCCGCGCCGAGCACCGATACGATGCTTCCTTCCTCGCCCTCGTCCAAAAGGTCGTCGGCAAGTTGGAACGCAACGCCGATATTCAAAGCGTATTCACCGATGTTTTCTATCTGCTCGAAGTCCGCGTTCGCGCATATTGCGCCCGAGGTAAACGCGCCGACGATTAAAGCGGCGGTTTTTTGCGAGTACATATCGAGGAAATCGTCCGCAATCTCGCAACCGTGCAAATCGTTCGCTTGCCCGATCACCATACGTTTTGCCGCAAGCGTTAACTCTTGCGCCGCCCTCGCAAAATGCGAGCCGTACACTCTTGCGCCGTCAAGCAACACGCACGAGGCGAGTGTGAGAAGTTGGTCGCCTATCAAAATACCGTTTGCGTGTCCGAACTTTTTGTGTACGGAAAGTTTGCCTCTGCGATAGTCGTCGTTGTCCATCGCGGGCAAATCGTCGTGTACGAGCGAATAGTTGTGGATAAGTTCGACCGCAACCGCAAGACGTATAACTTCGTCGACTTCGGCGTCTTTGCCTATTGCGCGCGCGCCGTAATACACGCAAAGCGGGCGCACGCGTTTGCCGCCGTCGAGCGCGGCGTAGCGCATACCCTCGTCAATGACGGAATTGCCCTCGCCTATTGCGTTTTTGAGCGACTGCTCGAACATAACGAGAAATTCGTTTTTGTCAATCGTCGAGATTTTCATAGTCAGTCGAGTTTCAGTTCTTCGGTGAGATTGTTGATGTCGTCCACGAGCAAAGCGAGTTTGCCTTTTTCGGCTTTGAGGTCGGCAATGCAAATCTTGCTAAGTTCTATACCCTTTTCAAAAGCCTTGACCGCCTCGTCAAGAGGAATGTCGCCTTCGAGTTGTTTTACGATTGCTTCGAGTTCGCCCAAAGCGTCCTCAAACTTTTTGATTTCAGCCATTATTTTTCACCTCGAAAATTTCTATTTTGTTTACTTGCGCCTCTATCGCGCCGTCCGAACCCGTAGCCGTGACGGTATCGCCGATTTTGAGATTCGCAACCTTGTTTATGGTTTTGCCTTGCGTTTGGATTCTGAAATATCCGCGCTTCAAAGTTTTGAGCGGCGAGAGGTTGTCGAGCGAGGATATAGCCTTGTCCGCCCTTGCGTCCGCAATCTCGAATTTCCTCTCTATCTGCGATTTTGCTCGTTGTATAAGAAACTCGATTTTGTGTCCTCTCTGCAAATAGAACTCGGAAGCGAGCCGCCTCAACTTGTTGCAACTTATCTGCACTGCCGAACTTTTCCTCTCGTACGCACGCGAAGCGTTGACGGAAAGCCTGCGCATATTCTGTTTCAATTCGTCTGCGAGCGCATAGTAGTCGTACGCCACGAGTTCGCCTGCCGCCGTCGGGGTTGCCGCGCGTTTGTCGGCAACAAAGTCGCAAAGGGAAAAGTCGGTTTCGTGTCCGACCGCGGACACGACGGGCGTTTTCATTTTGTACACCGCTCTGACGAGCGTTTCGTCGTAGAACGGCGCAAGGTCTTCGAGCGAGCCTCCGCCCCTTGCAATCACGATGACGTCGTAGCCGAGATTGTCAATGCGTTCGAGCACTTTTGCAATTTCCTTGCCCGCGCCCTCGCCCTGCACTCTCACGTCTTTGACTACGATGTCGATGACGGGATTTTTGCGCCTTATCGTCGTCACGATGTCGCGAATGACCGCGCCCGTTTTGGACGTGACGACAAGCACGTTTTTGGCAAATTGCGGAATGGGCTTTTTGTGCGCCTCGTCAAACAAACCTTCCTCTTGCAGTTTTGCTTTGAGTCTTTCAAATTCCAAAAACAGCATACCTTGTCCTACGGGGGTCATAGAACTGACTTGCAACGAGAGTCTGCCGCCCTTGACGTAGTAGTCGAGCGAGCCGCGCGCAATGACGCTTTCGCCGTCTTTGGGAACGTAGGTTTTTTGCGCGTAGAAACACACGCAGGAAAGTTGCGAGAATTTATCCTTCAAAGTGAAGTATGCGTGCGGTCCGGAAAACTTGTAGCCCGAAATCTCGCCGAAAACTTCCAAACCTTTGAATATCGGGGCGTCAATGCACGATTTTATCGTGGCGTTAACCTCGCTTACGGATATTGTATTTTCAGAAAATGGGGTTTTATCTGACACAATCGACACTTTATACACCTTTTTTGCAGTAAAACACCGATTTTTCGGCATTTTTGCACCGTTTTTGAGTTAAAAAATCCCGAATTATCAAACATTTGCACGTCAATTCTGCGTCGTTTGAAAATTTCGGGATAGTTTGGCAACGTTTAGTCTATATCTTTCACTATCTTTGCAAGCACACCGTTTACGAAAGAGCCGGATTTGTCCGTGCCGTACTTCTTTGAAAGTTCGACCGCCTCGTTTATTACCACTGCGTTCGGCGCGGTATGTTCGATAAGTTCGTACGTCGCAACCAACAGCACTGCGTAGTCGGGACGATACACTCTTTCGAGCGTGTAGCCTTCGAGGTGGCTTTCGATAATCTTTTTGAGTTTCTCGTCGTTCGTTGCAACGCCGAGGTACGTCGAGTTGATATACTGTCTGTCGTCTTCGGTGAGGTCGCTGTCAACGAGCATCAATTCCAAAGTCGACTCGTTCACCGAGCCGTAGAAGGTGTACTCGAACACCAGTTTGAACACGTTTTCTCTTGCTATTCTTCTCATAATTATTGCGCTACGTTTACCGTGACAACCTGCACGTTTACGGACTGAACCTTAAACTTGGTTGCGCCTTCGATTTGTTTTTTGACTTTCTCTTGCAAAACCGCCACTTGCGCCGGGACGCTGTATCCCAAATCGATACTCACAAAAAAGTCGACGGTGACCTTTTCGTTGGGCAAAACGTATACGGACACCGCGCCGCGATTGCGCTTTGAATTGAGAAGGCGTATGCCCTCGACGTCTTGCGCCGCTTCGGTTGCGAGCGAAACGAGTACGTCGTTCAATACCGGTGATTTTTCTTTTGCCATATTCGACCTCTTTTTTGATTATTATATCACACGCAAAAAATTATATCAACCGCTCGCAAAAATTATTTTGAGCGTAAAGCGGCGCAAGAAAACGAAAGCGCACCGCTCTTGCGATGCGCTCTATCTTACCCCCCCCCTATGTCAGTTGAAAGGAATAACTTTGACCTCTGTCGGTTTGAACGTGGTTTCGGACACGACGACGGAAAGAATCTGATTTGCTTGTTCGGGCGTCAATTCGCTCTGCCCGACCACGATACTCACGCCCTTGTCGCTTATCGTGACGATTGCGTCCTCGAATCCACTGCCCTTGATGAGAGTTTCCAGAGCAAGTTCTTTTTCCATTCTTTCCACAAGCAACATTTTTTGTTCTTGCGCCGTGGTCTTTGCGCTTTCGGAACTGTCTTCCGAATTCATAATTGCGTCAAGATACAAGAACTCGGATTCTCTCGTTGCGTCGCGGTCGCTTCTCGCCGCCGCAAAGAAGGTTTGCGTTACGGTGTTTTGTTGTCCGATTGTGTCGTCGGACGTCTTGTTGAGTTTGTCGCTCAAAACGAAGTTCAGTACGCCCGTTGCAACGAGCAAGGCAACCATAACCGACAAAACGATTATCTTTTTGGTTTTTGCTTTCATTTTCATATATTCCTCCTATAGGTTCTCATTTTGTGCGACTCATAACGCTCACGATTTCGGAATCCACGCCGAGCGCAGACGACGCCGCTTGCAAAAGTCTGAGCCTTACGAGCGGATTGTTTGCGCCGTCCGCAATGACCAGTACGCCGACCACCTGCCCCGACGATTTGGTTATCATCGTTTCCACTTCGCCCGCGCCTTCCACCGAAGAAAGTATGCTCGAAAGTCTCGTTTCCTCGTCGTTCTGAAAGGTCTGCGCGCTCTGTTTCGTCGTCGCTACGTTAGAGTATATGATGAGCGCGATTGCAATTATGAATATCAAAACGATAATCTTTATATTTTTTATCCCTTTGATTTTCTCGAAAACGCCTTTCGCGTCGGCTTTGATTTTGTCAATTCCTTCGCTCATATCAAAATATATATCGAGTGCTTTTCAAATATTCCGCAAATTTTATAAAAGGCGTAAAAAGCGGCAAAATATCCATAAAAATTCAATGTAAAATCGCGCCGAAAATCGTGCTTTTCGCGCGCACGCGCGCACGCGAATTTTTGATGTACCTGCGGGCGCGCGTGCGCGCGCATAAAGGCGTTTTTAAGGCGTTTTTCGCTGTGCTAAAATCGAATTTTAATAGTTATTTTCCCGTTTTAATTCGTATTTTTCGCAGTTTTCAAAACGCGTTTTTTTGCTGTTTTCAAGCGGAAATTCAAATCAAAAATCGCTGTAAATAACCCTAACTATATTCTTTGAAACGTTCAGCGTTTCGGAAGCGATAGCGACGATTTTTTCGCCCGATATTTGCGTTTTTTCAACGTATACCCAAATGCTCGTCGCAACCGTTCCGTTGTAATTTATCTCTACCCTACTCTCGCACCCCTCGTTTTTAAGAGCAAGACGCACCTTTTCGCTCGACTTCAACGTAAGGTCAAGCCCGGTCGAAACGCTCGTATCGTTTTTAGAAAACATATCGTCGACGTTCAACGTCCATTCCGCTTTGGCTATGGTCGGAATTATCGAAGCGATTGCAAACACGACGAGCAGCGAGAACGCGCCCTTGATATACTTCGTGCTTTTTCCGTTCGGCAAAACTATTTCGAGAAGCACGCCGAGGCATATCACCCCCACTACCGACATTATCCACGCACTCATATCACACCCCGAAATTGCAAGACGATATTAAAAGCATAAGCAGCAAGAAGAACAAGAACGCAACGCCCGCAAGCGCGGTTACGAGCAGATTCATATTTTTTGACACCGAAAACAGCAGTCCCGACGTTCGCGAATCGCCGAGCGGCTCGCATATGGCGGAAGTGAGTTTAAGCACGAGCGAGAATATCACCACTTTGAGAACGGGAAAAGCGGCAACGGCGCACAACACGATTGCGCCTGTATAGCCGAGCGCGTTTTTGACGAGTACGACCGAAGCCGTGAGCAAATCGAGTCCGTCGGACAAATAGCCGCCCAGAATGGGAACGTAACTCGAAACCGCGAATTTTGCGACGTTGAATCCGAATTTGTCAACCGCACTGCCCGTTACCCCTTGCACCGTGAGAAAGGTTGCGTATATGCCGAACGCTATGCCGATAAGCCAACCCGAAGCGGACTTTATGAGTTTTGCGAGTTTGTCGAGTTTGACCGTCGTCGAGATGTTGCCCACGACGCAAAACACTATGCACGCGATAAACGCGGGCAAAACCACCGTCGTTACGAGTTTCATAATGAACGTGCTGAGCACCGCCATAAGCGGCGAATACCCCGCGACCGTCGTCGTCGCGCCGAGTGCGGAAAGCAAGGTCAACAGCACGGGAAAAATCACGTCCGCAAACTTCGACATCGCGTTTATCGCGTCGCTCACCGTCTTTATTATGCTTGCGATTCCGCTCATCAGCACGATGACGATTGCCGAATAACAAACCGTGTGAACGACCTCTGTCGTCGAGTTGTTGAGGAAGTCGCCCGTGAGCGAACACAGCATATTTTTCAAAAGGCAGATTATGACTATCGTCAAAAAACTCGGCAAAAACGACAAAAAATATCTTCCTGCCGATTTTGAAAGCAAGGTTATGAAACTCTCGTAAAAACTGTGAGGTTCGCCGCTTACGAGAGATTTTAGCGCGTGCTTTATATCTTCAATCGACACTGCCTCGCTTTCCTCTTGTCCGAGCGAATCCAAAAACTCTTGCAACGCTTTGAGGTCGAGTCCATCGATAACCTCGTCGACCGTCGAATTAAATTCTTTTTCTATTTCTTCTTGCGACTTTTCGGCGGCATAGGCGTACTTGCCGTCCGAGAAAACGCAAAAAGTCAGCGCGAAAAAGCATATGAAAAACACGCAAAAAACCGCAAAAAAACGGCGTTTTTTCGCACTTTTTTCAACGTGAATCAAAGGCTTGATTTTGACGAAAAACTCGGATTTTCTCATATGGTCGAAACGAGCGCGGACACCACGTCCACAAGAGATTTGACGATTGAAATGCTCATCAAAAATATAGTGATTTTGCCGCCAAATTGCAGTTTTTGCGCAATGGAATCGCACCCCGCGTCCGTTGCGACGGACGACGAATATTCAGTAAGATACCCTATGCCGATAATCTTCAAAACTGCCGAAAACACCTCGTCGTTTATGCCGCTTTTTTCGACGATAGAGTCGAAAGCAAGCACCACTTCCTGAAGTGCGGACAACATACTTATAACCATAACGACGCCCGTCGCTATGGTTGCAAATACGCTAAATTCGGGCTTTGAATTTTTGAGCAACGTCACCGCGACTATGCCTGTCAAAGCAATTCCGACAAGTTTGAAAATCATATATACCTTCTGTTTTCTCGCAATTCAAACGAGTATGTTTCGACAATATACGATGTTTATTGTGCCAAAACGTATCAATAAAGTGCCAGTATCGACTTAAGCGTGTCAAAAAGGCCGCCGAGCATATCAAGCACCAGAACCGCCACTATGATAAGTCCCGCAAGCGTTGCGAACGTTGCGATTTCGTCGCGGTCGCTCTTTTTCAGTATCACGCAAACGATTGCCGTGAGCAACCCTACACCTGCGATTTTCAATATAATGTTTACGTCCATATTTTCTTCCTCACGCCAAAATCAACATTATCGCAATGCCCAAAAGCACGCACAGTTTGAAGTACATTCCGCCGAGTTTTTTGCTCTCGTCCTCACACTTTGCTTTCTTCGACTCGAACACGTTTTCGTAGTAGCCTATATGCGAAAGTTGGTCGTCGAGCGCGGTCTTTCCCAGTGCCGAAAAGAAGTCCGCAATCTGCTTTTTCTCGTCGTTTTTAAGAAGCGAAACCAAAGTGTTTTCGTAAACGAAAGTCTGTCCTTTTTTTGCAAGGTCGAGCCACGTTTCCACCGTCTTTTCAAAATCGCCGTTTCTGCCTTTCAAAAAGTTTTCGGCAACGTCGGGCATCGGCGTTTTTTTCATAGAGAGTTCGGTCGCCACACACTTTGCAAACTCGCACGCCGACTTATAATACATTGTCCTCGACTTGTATCTTCTCTTTATCAGCAAGCCGACGTAGCACGCAATCAGCGCAAGCAAGCCGCCTGCAATCAGCCTCAATATCTCGCTCATATCTTTTTCTCGACTATTGCGCCGACGGGATTTTTGCCGAGAACGTACACAACGTCGAACGCCTCGATTAACGACGCAAATTCACTGCTTTGCACGCTTTCGACGCTCTCGCCGTGCAACGTCGCAAACACGCTCACGCCGCACCTCATAACGTCGAGAATTGATTTTACGTCCTCGATTCCGAACAACTCGTCCGTGACGATAATATCGGGGTTCATCGCCCTCACGCAGTTTTCGTACGCGTCCTTTTTCGGCACACCGCTCACGACTTCTACGTCACCTATATCGAGAAGCGGCACGCCCTTCGACATTGCGCAAAGTTCGTACCTTTCGTCGATTACCACAACGTTGAAACGCTTTGAGGCAATGCGAGCAAGTTCCCGAAGTAACGTCGTCTTTCCACCGCCCGTAGGCGAAACTATAAGCGTGTTGCGTAGTTTTCCGTCCTTGAATACGTCTGCGGCGATTTTGTCCGCAATGCCTTTGATTTGGTGCGGCACGCGAATCACCAAAAACGCAACGTTCTTTATGCCCATAAGTTTGCCGCCTTCGAGCACGCCCTCGCCGCCCACGCCGATTCGATAATGCTTGCAAGGGACGTATCCCCTTTTCATCTCGTCGGAAGCACTGTAAAAGGACATATTCGTCGCGCGTGCCAAAACGTCCTCGACGTCCTTTTGCGTGACGACATACGGCGCGCCGTAACTCGACACGACCTTTCTTTTGCCGTCAACGCCGCAAGCAAGCAAAGGTCTGTCCACCCTCACGCGCAATTCGGCAATACTCTTTTCGTCGCCGACCATTTTGGCGATTCTCTCGCCGAGCAAATCTTCAAGCATACAAAACTATATGCCGAGCGTAAAGAGCAAATAGCAATGCGACAAATTTAGCCTTTTTTCGCAATCGAAAATAAATAGAAAACTAAAAGAAAATTTGATTAAACGGATATTGGATTTTATAAAACAAAAACGTTTTGTAATTCGAAAGTATTAACTAAGAGTCTGAAACGGATGAAGAACACACACTATTATCTGAGTGCCCAAACAGGTTAAGAAACGTTGTCAAGAGTCTGAAACGGATAATATTGTGTTAGAGAAACATCTAAACGCACCAAACAGGTTAAGAAACGTTGTCAAGAGTCTGAAACGGATGAAGAGCGCGAAAAAACCCTTTTGACGCTCGCCCAACGTACTTTTCGTACGTGACGAGTGGCAAAAGGGTTTTGACAAAGCTATTCGCCGTTTCAGACTCTTGACATATATTCGCCGGTGCGAGTATCGATTCTTATAGTATCACCCTCGTTGACGAACATAGGAACTTGAAGTTCGTAACCGGTTTCTACGGTTGCGGGTTTGGTGGCGTTGGTTGCGGTGTTACCTGCAACTGCCGGCTCGCATACGGTGATGAGAAGTTCGACAAAGTTTGGCGGTTCGACAGAGAACGGTGCGCCTTGGAAGAACTTCATAGTGACGTTCATATTCTCTTTGACGAAGTTGAGAGCGTCTTCGACTTGGCTCTTGTTGAGCGGAATTTGCTCGTAAGTGTCAGCGTCCATAAAGTAATAGAATTCGCCGTCGTTGTAGAGGTATTCCATAGTTTTTGTTTCGATGTGTGCAAGTTCAAATTTTTCGGTGGGGTTGAAAGTTTGTTCGAGCACGGCACCCGTGACGACGTTTTTCATCTTGGTGCGAACGAAAGCAGCGCCCTTGCCCGGTTTGACGTGCAAGAAATCTACTATGGTCATAATCTTGTTGTCATAGAGGAAAGTGATGCCCTTTCTCAAATCGCCTGCCATAATTTGTGCCATAATGATATTCTCCTAAATATGTATGTTTTGTATTGTTGCGTTAAATCCCATAAGGTATTTTAACACCATATGCGCCGCAATGCAAGTTTTACGCAAAATATTGCATAAACCTCGATGCGGCACGGTATAGTTTTTTTTCAAAAACTTACTTTGCGTACTCTACGCTGCGAACTTCTCTGATGACGTTGACTTTGATTTGTCCCGGATAATCGAGTTCGTTTTCGAGTTTTTGCGCAATCTCTTTTGCGAGGAACACGGTCGAAGCGTCGTTGACTTGTTCGGGTTTGACCATAACGCGAATTTCTCTGCCCGCTTGGACTGCGAAAGTTTGTTCGACGCCGTCGAAGGATTTTGCGATGTCTTCGAGTTTCTCGATACGTTTGACGTATGTTTCGACGGATTCGCGTCTTGCGCCGGGTCTTGCGCTCGATATAGCGTCGGCGGCTTGAACGAGAACTGCGTCGATAGTCTGCGGTTCGATGTCGTTGTGGTGCGCCGCGATTGCGTGAATAACCTCATTGCTCTCGCGATATTTCTTTGCAAGCTCAACGCCGAGTTGTATATGCGTGCCTTCGAGTTCGTGATCTACGGCCTTGCCTATATCGTGAAGTAAGCCCGCTCTCTTTGCTATGCGAGGATCCAATCCCAATTCGGATGCCATGATGGCTGCAAGAGAAGCGACTTCTATCGAGTGTTTGAGCACGTTTTGTCCGTAACTGGTGCGATATTTAAGTCTGCCGAGAATCTTGATAAGTTCGGGATGCAAGCCGTGTACGCCCACTTCGAACGCCGCTTCTTCGCCTGCTTCCTTGATGCCTTGCTCGACTTCCTTTCTCACCTTGTCCACCATTTCCTCTATGCGAGCGGGGTGAATACGACCGTCGGTGATGAGTTTTTCGAGAGTGAGTCTTGCGACTTCCCTTCTTACGGGGTCGAAACTCGAAAGAGTTATGACGTCGGGGGTGTCGTCGATGATGAGGTCTACACCCGTCGCGCTTTCCAGAGCGCGAATGTTTCTGCCCATACGTCCGATGATTCTGCCCTTCATCTCGTCGTTTGGCAATGCCACGACGGATACGGTGTTTTCGGTTGCGGTGTCTGCGGCGCAGCGTTGAATCGCTTGCGTGATGATGTTTTGCGCCTCTTTTACCGCGTTGTCTTTTGCTTCCTGAATGAGTTGTTTTGCGTCGTTCGCACTGCTCTTTTTAACGCTTTCGAGCAATGCGTCTTTGAGTTCTTGCGACGCTTCCTCTTTGGTCATACCGGCAACTCTTTCGAGTTCCTTCTGCATAGTTTGTTGAGCGTTGTTGAGTTCGTTTTCAATGCCTTTCAAACGCTCTTTTGTTTCTTCGATTTGCTTTTGCGATCTTTCCACGTCCTCGATTTTCTTGTCGAGAGCGGCGTCTTTTTTGTCAAGAGCGTCCTCTTTCTTGTCGAGGGTCGCCTCTTTTTGAGCGAGGCGGTTTTCGGTGCGCTGCCAATCTTGCTTGCGCTCTTTGGTTTCGTTCTCGAAATCAATGCGCATTTTGTTCATTTGTTCTTTTGCCTCGAGCATACCGTCCTTGCGAATGGTCTTTGCTTCGAGATTTGCTTCTTCGATAATTCTTGCCGCTTCGCGTTTCGCATTGCCAATTTTGTTTTGAGAATAGACTCTGTAAACGATGAAACCGATCAGCGCGCCTACGACGAGTGCACAAGCCGCCGCGATTCCGGCAGCCGCGCCCGGGGTGAGAGCAGCAATCAGAAAATTGAAATTCCCGGTCATAGTCGACCTCCATATATATAATCAAAACCACACGAGAAAGCAAAAATACGGTTATACGGAAAGTTTTTTCAAACCGAGAAAAACCCAAGATTTAATATGCAAACTTTGTATCTATACCAAATATTGTTTTCAATATATAGTTTTGTCTTATATAGTATATACTATTTATAGCGTTTCGTCAATGCGGAAGTCTCAAAAAAAATCGCTTTTCGGCAATGAAAAGCGATTTTTGTTCAAATCGAGGTTTTATGAGACGAAAATTACTTATTAAGTTCGTATTTTTCGCGGATTTTCGCGTCGAGTTCTTTGAAAACTTCGGGGTTGGACTTCAAGAAATCCATAGCCTTTTCTCTGCCCTGTCCGATCTTCTCGTCGTTGTAACTGAACCAACTGCCGCTCTTTTGTACGAATCCGTTTTCGACGGCGAGATCCAAAACGCAACCCATATTTGAAATACCAGTGCCGTACATAATGTCGAATTCCGCAACTTTGAACGGGGGCGCGACTTTGTTCTTGACGACTTTTGCTTTGACGTGGTTGCCCACGATGTCGCTGCCGTCTTTGAGGGTGTCCGCTTTTCTGATTTCGATACGCACTGAAGCGTAGAATTTGAGCGCTTTGCCGCCCGTGGTGGTTTCGGGATTGCCGTACATAACGCCGATCTTCTCTCTCAACTGATTGATGAAGATGATCGTGCATTTGCTCTTTGAGGAAGCGGCGGTGATTTTGCGAAGTGCTTGCGACATAAGACGCGCTTGCATACCGACGTGGCTGTCGCCCATATCGCCATCGAGTTCGGCTTGCGGCGTGAGCGCGGCGACGGAGTCGATGACGATGATGTCGATTGCGCCGCTTCTGATGAGCGTTTCGGTGATTTCGAGCGCTTGCTCGCCGCTGTCGGGTTGCGATATGTAGAGGTCGTCGAGGTTTACGCCGAGTTTAGATGCGTAAACAGGGTCGAGAGCGTGCTCGGCATCGACGAACGCCGCCGTGCCGCCTTCCTTTTGCACTTCCGCCACGCAGTGAAGCGCAACGGTCGTTTTGCCCGAAGATTCGGGTCCGTAGATTTCGATTATTCTTCCCTTCGGGATACCGCCGATGCCGAGCGCGACGTCGAGCGTCAAACAACCCGTCGAAATCGCTTCGACTTTGGGGATTTCAGTTTCGCCCAAGCGCATAATCGCACCTTTGCCGAAGTCCTTTTCTATTTTTGCGAGCGCAAGTTGCAGGTTGCGTTCCTTATCGGTTGACTTATCCTGAATTTTGTCTGCCATAGTAGTTCTCCTTTATATCCTTTCGCCCCTTTAAGGCAAATGTTTTTTCTTTGATTATATTATGTCACGTTCAATGTACCGAAATCGGTGCATTAAAGTCGCAAAATATCCCCTTTCAAATATCTTATGAGATAGAATAACGCAACGTTGGAAGTTGCCGTCCGTATCTCGTTGCGACTGCCCGAAAATCTGCGCTCGAAGACGGTGATAAACTCGCCGCCCCCAACTGCGATGTAGACGAGCCCAACGGGTTTTCCCTCGTCGCCGGTCGGACCTGCAAGTCCCGTCGTTGCCAAAGCGATGTCAACGGGGCGTTTGCAAAGGCCCTTGACCATTGCGTATGCGGTTTCTCTGCTCACCGCACCGTAGTCTGCAAGCACGGATTTGGGAACGCCGAGCCTTTCGACCTTCGAGGCGCGATTATAGCATACGATACCCTCGTAAAAATTCGCACTGATTCCCGCAATGCTCGTAAGTCTCGAACAGATTTCGCCGCCCGTCAGACTTTCGCCTACGGCGAGAGTGCGGTTGTTCATCCTCAAAAGCCTTGCCGCGATTTCTTCGAGCGAGCCTTCCGACGCCGAATACACTTCTTCTTCAAAGACGTTGTACACTCTGCTCTTGACCGTTTCGAACACGTCGCGACTTGCGTCGCTCGTCATCGTTATGGTAGCGTCGAGGCAGTTTTCCTCAACCGAAAAATTTACGCCGAATCCCTCGAAAACTTTGAGTTTCGAGAGAATTTCCTCTTTGCTAAGTCCGCAGATTTTGACGATTTCTTTTATCATTTTCGGTTATCTAACTTGACGAATCGCTTTTTACGAGCGTTATTGCTCGTGATTTTGCGTTATTTTGCTTGGTTTGTTTCTTCGCTTTCGCTTATCTTTTCGGTGTCGCCATCTTGTTTAAGAACGTGCTTGTTTTTCAAGACGTAGTTGAGTCCGCTGTACACCGCAAAGAACGAGCCGATATAGAACACGATTGTGCCTATCCAACCGAGTGCGGGATGAAGCCCTGCGAGCATAAGCACGGTTACGCCGACGTCGAGGCATACGGTTTTGATTTTGCCGTAAATGTCAGCCGCAAGCACGAGTCCTCTCGAAGCCGCAATGGAACGGAACACGCCTATCATAAGTTCTCTCGAAAGGATTATGCCCGAAAGCAAAGCGATTACGAGCGCGTTGTGCGGATAAACGCCGCCCATCGAAAGTCCGTCGCGGAACAGAACGATAAGGAACAGCATAACCACGATGACGACCTTGTCCGCGAGCGGGTCTAAAAACTTGCCGAGCATAGACACGGTGTTGGTTTTTCTTGCGATGTGACCGTCGATAAAGTCTGTTGCGCAGCAGATTGCGAACAAAACCGCCGCTATGACAATCAACGCGATATGCGCCCCTTGCGATACGTTTGCAAGTTCCGCCGCAATGAACATCGCGATTGTCGGAACAATCAAAAATATGCGCGCTATTGTGATTTTCGTTGCGAGAGTGATTTTCATTTTATTACCTTTCCCACAAGGTCGATACCGTCGCTACCCGTGATTTCGACGTCGTAAAACTCGCCTATTCTCACTTCCTCGTCCGACTCGAACAACGTCACGTTGTCGATGTCGGGTGCTTGGGTTTGACTTCTTCCGACGAATTTTTGTCTGTCGTAGTCGATGTCGTCGTATATGACCTTGATTTTCGAGCCTATCAACTCTTTGTTGCGGCTCTTGATTATTTTTTCTTGAATGGCACGCAATTTGTTTGCGCGCTCTTCCTTTACCGACTCGTCGAGATGTCCGTCAAGTTTGTCGGCAGGCGTGCCTTCTTCCCTCGAATACGCAAAGAATCCCGCGTAGTCGAATTTGACTTCCTTGACGAATTTTTCGAGTTTCTCGAACTGCTCTTGCGTTTCGCCGGGGAATCCGCAAATGAACGTCGTGCGCACCGCAATTCCTGAGTTCTTGAGTTTGGCGATAAGTTCCCTTATGCTCTTTTCGTTTGTTCTGCGGTTCATACGTTTCAAAACGTCGTCGTCGACGTGTTGAAGCGGAATATCCATATATTTTGCGATTTTATCGTTGTTTTCGACGTATTCGATAAGTTTGTCGTCCACCATTTCGGGATAGAGATACAAGAGGCGAATCCACACAAAATCGAGCTTTGAAAGTCTATCCAAAAGTTCGATTAAGTGCGGTTTTCCGTCGGAATCCGTTCCGTATCTCGTCACGTCCTGCGCAACCAAAATGAGTTCTTTCACGCCGTCGTCGGACAACTTTTTCGCTTCGCGAATCAAGTCTTCGAGTTTTTCCGAGCGGTACTTGCCCCTTATGGACGGAATGGCGCAGTAAGTGCAATGATTGCTGCAACCGTCCGCGATTTTGAGATACGCGTAGTGATACGGCGTGGTAAGCACTCTGTCCGAATAGAAAGCGTCGAGATTTGCGCAATTAAGCACCTTTTCGCCTTCCTCTACGTCCTCGATAGTCTTCAAAATCGCGTCGTAGTCGGCAATGCCGAGTATGGCGTCAACTTCGGGAAATTCCTCTTTGAGCGTATCCGCGTATCTTTGCGCAAGGCAGCCAGTCACTATGACTTTTTTGCCCTTGCCCGCATTTTTTGCGGCAATCGCGCTCAAAATCTCGTCTATGGATTCTTCTTTTGCTTTGTCGATAAATGCGCAGGTGTTGACGACGATAACGTCGGCTTCTTCCTCGCTACCCACGAGCGTATGTCCGCCGCCCACGAGGCGAGAGAGCATTTTTTCGGTGTCTACCCTGTTTTTATCGCAACCGAGCGATATTGCGCCTATTTTCATTCGTCGTCGTCCTCGTTCTGCGCTGAGGCTCTGAGTTCTTCAAGTTCCTCGTAAGTGATGTTGACCTTTTTCTTTTTGGGGTCGTGTTCGTCGGGTGTAAGATAGCCCATAAGGTCCATTTTGTCGTAAATCTTTGCCGCCTTAGGCCAGCCGAGTCCCAGACGACGTTGCATAAATGATATGCTTATAGGCGCATCTTGTTCCTCACGAAGTTCTATGCCCAGTTGCAAAGCGTCGAAAAGTTCGGGCGGGATCTTATCCTTGTCGTTGCCGCGCTGTTCTTTGGATTGAGAGGGCTTTTCTTCCTCTTTGTCCTTGAAAATAGCGTCTTTGATATTGTTGTCGAAGTACGCGTCGTTTTTGGATTTTACGAAATCCACCACTCTCTTGACTTCTTCGTTAGAGATAAATGCGCCTTGCATACGTTCGAGGTCGTTTGCGCCCGGCATCATATACAGCAAATCGCCGTAGCCGAGCAGTTTGTCCGCGCCGACCGTGTCGAGAATGGTTTTGCTGTCGAAACTCGACGTAACCTTGAACGCCACACGGCTCGGGAAGTTGTTTTTGATAGTACCGCTGATGACGTCGACGGACGGTCTTTGCGTTGCGAGCATAAGGTGAATACCCACCGCACGCGCAAGTCTTGCAATACGGTTTACGGTGTCCTCGACCGCCTTTTTGCCCGTAGACATAAGGTCTGCGAACTCGTCCACGATTATGACGATTCTCGGCATCTTTTCGTAGCCGTTCTTTTGGCAATCGGCGTTGTACTCGTCAATATCTCTGTAATTGACTTCGGCGAGGAATTTGATACGCCTTTCCATCTCGCTTATCGCCCAGTTGAGAGCGCGGATAGCCTTGTCCGTATCACAGATAATTTCGTCCATAAGAAGGTGCGGAATGCCTGCGTATACGCTCATTTCTATGCGCTTGGGGTCGATGAGGATAAGGCGCACGTCGTCGGGCGAAGCCTTGTAGAGCAAACTTACGATGATAGAGTTTATGCAGCAACTCTTACCTGCGCCCGTCGCGCCCGCGATGAGAACGTGCGGAAGTTTTTTGATTTCCACCACTCTAGAATCGCCGTAAAGGTTTTTGCCGAGTGCGAACGTTGCGGGTGCTTTTGCGTTGTTAAATTCGGGCGATTGAATAATCTCGCTGAGGTTGACGTTTCTTCTATGCTTATTAGGCACTTCGATACCGACGGCGTTTTCGCCGGGGATAGGCGCGATGATACGCACGCTTCCCGCTTCCATCTTCATTGCGATGTCGCTTTCAAGCGAGGAAATATAGCCGATTGTTCTGCCCCTCGGCATTTCGACGCGCAACTTGTACATCGTGAACGTAGGTCCGACCATAATGTCGATAACCTCGCCCGTAATGCTGAAAAACGCGAGCGTATTGATGATTTGTTCTTTCTTTTGTTCGTAGTCCTCGTTCTGATCGATTTCTGGTGCGGGCGGATTGAGCAAGTTGAGCGGCGGCGCAACGTACGGACGTTTGGGAGCGGCTTGGGATATGGCTTGATCCATATTCACTTGCGTGAGTCTTTCCTTGTCCGCTTTCTTGGGCGTTTCCGTCTTTTGTATGCCGCGAGATTGCGAGGCTTTCATCTTTTCCTCGCGCATAAGCGCTTCTCGCTCGTACTGACCCATTTGCGGGGTTTCCTTTATCGCTTGCTTTATGTTTTGAATACGAGCCTTAACCTCTGCGTTTTCGATGTCTTTTGCGGAATTTTTGGCGATTGCGGTCGTCGATTGAATCGCCGCTCTCGACATATCGCCGCCCGTAACCTTTTGTTGAATAGGCGCAGGCGCGCTCGGATTGTCGCCGCCGACGGTCTTGTCCTCGTCAACGTACTTGGGACGTTGATTTTCAAGCGTGGCTTTGCTCATTTCGTAGGTCTTGACGGGTTTCGTTTTGCCTATGCCGCCAAAGAAGTTGGTTTCCGTCTTTTCTTCCTCAACGGCGGTTTGCGAAAAGGCTCTCGGCAACTTCGCCTCGCCTTGCACAGGTTTATATCCGCTTCTGTCGAGGTCGTCGATACTCGCCGCTTTCTTGGGCGATACGACGGGCGGATTCTTTGCCGCTTGCGTATCGCTATTCGCTTGCTTTTGCGTTGCGCTTTGCGCATTTTGCGTTGCGTTTTGCACGTTTTGAGCGGAGTTTTGAGTGGTTTGTTCCGCTTTTTCACGCGCTATGAACACCATATCCGTCTTTGGTTTTTCGTACGCTTCGGACACGATTTCCTCTTTCACGGCAGGTTTTTGTTCTTCCTCGCCCGAAATCGCTCTGTTGAGCGCGCCGAGCATACCGACGTTCACTTGCTGTTTGGATACGGATTCGTTTGCTTTCTGAATTGTGGAATTGATTGCCTCTGCCCCGTCGTACGTCTTGGTGGGTTTGACCACTTCTTTCTTTACGGGTTCGGCGATAAGGCACGCTTCGTCTTGTTGTTCCATATGCACGCCCGCCTCGTATTCGGGTTTTGCGTACATCTGACCGAAGCGTTGAGTTTGCTCTTGTTTGAGCGCGCTGAAATCACGCTTGAAATCGAGCGGCGTTTGAATGTTGCTCGTTGCGGATTCTTGCGGCTTTTGTTGCGCTTGCGCCGATTGAGCGGCTTGTGCGGGCTCGGGTTGAACGGCTCTGTATCTCGACATAAAGTCTTCGCGAATCGCGCTTTGAGTCGCGTCCACGCCGAGTTTGGATTTAAGTTCGTTTCTTCTGACCGCGCTATACGGTGCGCTGACGTTCGAGAGCGCGTTGCTCGGGTCTTTCAAAGTGTCGAATCTCGCAAGATTGTCCTTGTTCGGACCCGCGCCGAAAAGAATGTCTTTTGCAATGCCTCTTGCCGAGAATCTGTCCTCGCCTTGCGCGTACGTCGGACGTTTAACTTCGTCCTCTACCGTGCCTTGCGCGTTTGGATAAAGCGGATTGAAAGAATCGAGCGGACTGTACCCTTCCGCGCCGAGTGCCTTTTTGTTCACTTTGCGTTGAAGCGGATCGCCCGGGACGTCCACGACGTAAAGCCCCCTACCGCTGCTTGCCGAATTGAAATCGGTAATCGTGGGCGCGTCTTGCGCCTCGACGAGCGGCGATTGAGCGGCAGTCGTTTTTTGAGGTTTCGAGAAAAGAGAGCGTTTTTGCTTGGGTTCTCTCATTCTGCGCTCACGCTCGCCTTTGGTTGCGACCGTGTAGGTGACGTTGCGTTTGATAGATGGATAAATCGCGAAAAACGCAAGCACGAAAAACGCCACGCAAGCCGCGATAAGCGCGCCGACCGACGTTATGACTTTCATAAGCGGATACGCCGCCAAGCCTAAGAGCATACCGCCCGCAGTGTTCGTGCCGTGATAGCACGCAAGAAGATAATCGGCGTAACTTGCGCCGACGATATGCGTGCTCGAAGTGTAAATGTGAAGTGCGAAAATGCCGAGTATAAGCAAACCGAAATAAGTCAACGCTTTCGACGCGCGCATTTTGGGGCGTACGTTGAAAGTGACGGCAATGCCGATTATGAGAGCCATAAGCGAATAGGCGTAAGCGGCAAGACCGAAAAATCCGCACAAGAAAGAATACACCATTCTTCCCACGCCGCCCAACGCGCCGACCAATGAAAGGAAGCAAAACAACGACACGAGTATGATAAGCACCCCTGCCGCGATTCTGTTGCCTCTGTTTGCTTTTGCTTGTCTTGTATCTGTCAAGGTAAACCTTCCCGATAATATATAATATTAGTATCAAGATTATACCATAATATAAGGATATTTACAAGAGAAAATGTCAAAAGGTTGTGAATATTTTAACGATTATTTTTTTTGCCAACAAAAAAAATAATCGGGGGTGTGGGGCAAGCCCCACCCTCAATTATTAATTATTAATTATTAATTATTAATTTTTTCGATATTCTAATCGTTTCTTTTTATGATTTTGAGAATATCTACGTCATCGTCGGGGGCGACTATCGACGAGCAAACTTCGGTGAAATCGAATATCTCTTTCGCGCACTTCTTCACGTCTTCTTTCGTCACGGAATCTATGCTCTTTATGCGCTTGTCGAAGTCGTAAAGTTCGCCCGTTTGCACCGCGTGTCCGCCGAACGTTCTCATCATCGCCGACGTGCTTTCCTGTCCGAGAACGAGCGACGTTTTGAGTTGTTCTTTGCCTTTATTGAGTTCCTCGTCGCTTACGCCCTTGTCGATAAGAAGGTCGATTTCGTTTCTTATCGCCTCGACCGCTCTAACCGTATTGTGCGGACTCGTGGACGTGTAAATGATAAACGCGCCGTTGTTCTGATACGAGGACGGATAGCCGTAAATCGTATAACAAAGTCCGAGTTTTTCGCGCACGCTTTGGAACAGCCTCGACGACATTTCCATACTGAAAATTATCGTCATAAGTTGCATTGCGGTGCATCTTTCGTCGTTGTACGGATAGGACGGGAACGCAAAAGCGATATGCGTTTGTTCTATCGATTTTTTACGCTTGCAAGAGTGCGAATGAGGCGTACGCGCACATATGGGCGCATTGTCATAATCCTTTTGCAAGGTGTATTTATCCTCAAAATACTTCTTTGCAATCGCGACGGCTTGCTCTTCGGTGAGATTGCCCGCAATCGACAAAACCGTGTTTTGCGCAACGTAGTGCTTGTCGTGATAGTCTTTGAGCGTTTGGCTCGTCATTTCTTTGAGGGTTTTCTTCGTTCCGAGAATGGCTTTTTCAAGCGGACATCCCTTAAAATAGAGACTCAAAAGACGTTCGAGGCACAAGTCGTCGGGCGTATCCTCGCTCTCGTTTATTTCCTCGATAACCACCCTACGCTCTTTTTCGAGTTCTACGGGGTCGAAAGAGGGATTGAAGTACATATCCGACAGTACGTCCGCGCACTTTTCGGCGTTGGTATCGAGAGATACCGTATGGAAACAAGTGTAACTCTTTGCGGTGAAAGCGTTGATTTGCGCGCCTATGCAGTCGATTTCGTTCACGATGTCGAACGCACTGCGGTTTGCCGTGCCTTTGAACACCATATGCTCGATAAAATGCGATATGCCGGCAATCTCGGGCGTTTCCTTAACCACGCCTGCGCCGACGAATACGCCGATTGCCACCGACCTTACGGCGGTGTTCGGCACGAATACGAGTTTCAATCCGCTTTTGAAAGTAATCATTTTTTGCATATCGATATTATACCACATAGTTTGAAAGTCGCAATCATATTTTATGGTATGAGTGAAACGAGGTTCCGCAATTTTTGCGCAAATTTTGTCATAGTGTCGGTGCTTTTGCTTGTTTTCGGCGTATCGTTCGTCGCGGCGTACCCCATAGAAGCCAAAGCCGAGCAAGTCAACAACGCCGTTTACAGCGGAAACGCAAGCACGCAAAGCGTCGCTTTGACCTTCAACGTGTACGAGCGCACGGACAACGTATTGAAAATTGCCGAAATACTCGACGAATACGGCTACAAATCCACCTTTTTCGTGGGCGGGTTATGGGCGGCAAAAAACGGCGACTCGCTCTTGAAACTCTGCTCGGACGGCCACGAAATAGGCAATCACGGCTATTCTCACCAAGACCACGCAAAACTAAACAAACAGCGAAATATCGAGGAAATCAGAATCACCGAAAAGACGATAGATTCTTCACTGAACGCCCTGCCCGACTATAAAAATTCCAAACTTTTCGCACCGCCGAGCGGCAGTATGGGCAATGCTATGTTTGACGCTTGCAAAGAACTCGGCTATACGGTGATAATGTGGACTCACGATACTATTGACTGGCGCGACAAAAACGCCGATTTAATCTTCGAGCGCGCAACGAAAAGTCTAAAAGCGGGCGACATAGTTTTGATGCACCCGACCGACTGCACCGTCGCCGCCCTACCTAAAATTTTGGAATATATAAAATCTCAAAACCTCAAAGCCGACGTAGTGAGCAACGTGATTGAAAAGTAATGCGCAAGAATTGCTTTTCACGTGATATTGTTTGATTATGAAAAAGTGATATTGCGCCGTAGGCGCAGTTATGGAATATTTGATTATTGGATGTTGAAAAGTCCTAATTAGGAAGTTCTTTTCTAAAGTCGCCAATTAAATGCATAACGCGAAAACAGCCCCTTGAACCAAAACCCAACGTACTTGAGCGTACGTGATTTTGGAACAAGGGGCTGTTGACAAAGTTAGGCGTTAATTGGCGGCTTTAGAAAGAACTTCCTTAAGGCGCAAGTCCACTCTATGCTTCTCATCAATCTTAATAACCTTGACAAGTACGATGTCGCCGACGTTGACTACGTCCGTGACCTTTTCGACGCGTTGGTCGGAAAGTTTGGAAATGTGAATCATACCGTCTTTGCCGGGTGCAAAGTTGACGGACGCACCGAATTGACCTTTGTCGTTTTCCATAATCTTGGTGACTTTGCCTTCGTACACGTCGCCCACTTCCACGTCGCGAACGATGTTCTCGATGATGGTGCGCGCTTTGCGGATTGCGGCGTCGTCGCTGGAAGCGATAAAGATTGTGCCTTCGTCGTTGATGTCGATCTTCACGCCGGTGTCTTCGATGATCTTGTTTATGGTCTTTCCGCCCGTACCGATTACGTCGCGTATCTTATCGGGATCGATCGAGAAGGAAACGATCTTGGGTGCGAACTTGCTGAGTTCCGCTCTCGGTGCGGGAAGCGTTGCGAGCATCTTGCCGAGGATTTCGAGTCTGCCGAGTCTTGCTTGTTCGAGAGCGCGAGTGAGAATTTGCTTGTCGATGCCCTTGATCTTAATATCCATTTGAATTGCGGTGATACCTTCGGTCGTACCTGCGACTTTGAAGTCCATATCGCCGAGGAAGTCTTCAAGACCTTGAATGTCGGTGAGCACTGCGACTTGGTTGCTTTCCTCATTCTTGATAAGACCCATAGCGATACCTGCGACGGGCGCTTTGATGGGAACGCCTGCGTCCATAAGAGCGAGCGTGCTGCCGCAAACGGACGCTTGAGAAGTCGAACCGTTGGAACTCAAAATATCGGATACCGTGCGGATTGCGTACGGGAATTCTTCTTCGGACGGAAGGACGGGTTCGAGAGCGCGTTCTGCGAGTGCGCCGTGACCGATTTCGCGACGACCGGGGCTCTTGAGAGCCTTTGCTTCGCCTGTGGAATAGCCGGGCATATTGTATTGGTGCATATATCTCTTGTAGTAGTCGTCGTCAAGACCTTCGAGTTTTTGCGCTTCGCTTATAGTGCCGAGAGTGCAAGTCGTGAGTGCTTGGGTCTGACCTCTTGTGAACACTGCGCTGCCGTGAACGCGCGGAAGCATACCTACTTCGCACCAAATAGGACGAATTTCGGTGAGCATTCTGCCGTCGGGACGTACGCCTTCTTCGAGAATCTTTGCACGGACTTTTTCTTTCTTGAGATAGTAGAGGCTGTCGAGGATGAATTTGGTCTTCTTGGGATCGTCTTCAAAGTCAAACGCAAAGTGAGTCAAAACGTCGACGTTGAGCGCGTCCTCTCTTTCTTCTCTTTCATAGCGGTCGAACGCTTCGAGAACATAATCCATCTTCTTGTCCGCATATGCTCTGACTGCATCGTTTATGGCGTCGGGGATATGTTCGAGTTCGATGTCGAGTTTGGGTTTGCCTACTTCTTTTTGGATTTCTTCGATGAAAGCAACGATTTTTTTGATTTCTTCGTGACCGAACAAGATTGCGCCGAGCATTTCTTTTTCGGTGATGACGTCTGCGCCCGCTTCAACCATCATAATTGCGTCTTTGGTGCCGCTGAGGTTGAGAGTAAGACGAGATTTTGCACGTTGTGCGCTGTCGGGGTTGATGACGTACTCGCCGTCCACCATACCGACTACGACCGAACCCGTAGGACCTGCCCACGGAATGTCGCTTATCGAAAGAGCAACGGACGAACCGATCATACCGAAAACTTCGGGCGGGATGTTGGTGTCAACCGAAAGAACGGTTGCGATAACCGTAACGTCGTTGTAAAGTCCCTTTGGAAAAAGCGGACGAATAGGTCTGTCGATAAGACGCGAAGTAAGAATAGCCTTGTCGCTTGCTCTGCCCTCTCTCTTTTTGAATCCGCCGGGGATTTTGCCGATTGCGTACATTTTCTCTTCGTAGTCAACGCTCAAAGGGAAAAAGTCCATGCCCTCGCGAGGTGCTTTGCTCATCGTTGCGTTGACCATAACGACAGTGTCGCCGCAACGCACTATGCAAGAGCCGTTGGATTGAGAGCAATACGCGCCTGTTTCGACGGTCATTTCTCTGCCGCCTACCGTTGTCTTGAAAATTCTTTTTTCCATAAAATTTCTCCTTCTGGGAATTCCGTCATTCCCGTATTATCCGCAAAAGCGGTTTATTTTTATTTTTTCGCACAAGACGTCGCTTATGCGCTTTTTCCAAAAAAAACGGGTGCGGTAAATCCAACACCCGAAATTTTCTTTACTTTCTCAAACCAAGAGCAGATACGATTGCACGGTATCTCTCGATGTCCATCTCTTTGAGGTAGTTGAGAAGACTTCTTCTGTGACCGACCATCATAAGAAGACCGCGACGGCTGTGGTGATCCTTCGGGTGATTTTTAAGGTGTTCGGTGAGTTCTGCGATACGAGCGGTCAAAAGAGCGATTTGAACTTCGGGTGAACCGGTGTCGCCTTCTTTGCGAGCGTACTTTGCGATGATTTCTTGTTTCGTTGTTTTATCCATTGTTTTTGCCTCCTTCGTTGGATAAGTGATACGCTTTCAACCAAGTAACGACTCGGAGTATTGTCGCAACCTCGTCAAAAGTACGAATTGATATTAACACATCGAAAATATAAAGTAAAACGATTTTACCCTATTTTGCGAAAAATTAAATATTATTTAATGGTTTTATAAAAACTTAAGTTCTGAGCGTACACTCTTTCAAGGCGCACTTATTAACGGAATGTGTCTATTAGAAGATGGAACACGAGCCGCAAGGCGGCGAGAAAAGCGAGCGTCGAAGCTCGACGATTAGTACCGTCCGACTGTGCCGTTTGGGTGCGTAGCTGGCACACAAAGGACGGTGGCATAATAAGTGAAATGTCCCTATCTATGCGAGCACCGAGTGTTGTCCCCCGCTACGCGGTCGCCGTGGGTTCCCTCAAACTTGCGCAGAGGGGGAACGGCGATAGGGAAAACACCTGAGGAAAGGGGAAATTTTAATTTTTGATATTTTGTTAGCGCAAACTTACTTTTGTTGTAACCAAAATTTTTGTTGCCGTTCCAACATTTCGTCGAAATGCTTGATATACTCTATCGGCTCTTTGTAGTTTGCGCAACGAGTTATCAAATTTTTCTTTTTATTCCACTTTTTCGAGATTCCGTTCGCGCCGTTTGCGATTATGGACGTGTCTTCTTCCATAATATCGACGTTGTAAACGCACGCTTTGCCCTTCTTTGCGTATCCGACGTTTTCGAGATTGCCGCTCGTATATTTTTGGCGATACATATAGTACGGCTCGTACCCTGCCGACGTAAGTTTTTTATAGACGTAATCCACCATTTGCGAGGCAGTATCGAAGTCCGTGTTGTCGTAGCCGCACTGTTTGAGCACAGAGCCTTTCTTCATATAGAGCGTATGTACGGTGACGTTTGCGGGGTCGAGCGCGACGGCAATATCCACGCTGCGTTTGAAATCGTCTATCGTTTCGCCGGGTAAGCACGCAATCAAATCCATATTCACGTCGAATTTATCTCTAACGAGCATATACGCGTTGTACGTGTCCGCGCTTTTGTGTCTGCGACCGATAATATCGAGTGTTTTGTCGTTGAAAGTTTGCGGATTGACGGAAACGCGCGTAACGCCGTGCTTTTGCATAACCTCGACTATATCCGCGTTTATCGTGTCGGGGCGACCTGCCTCGACGGTAAATTCGGGCGCGCCGAAATGGCAATGTTGCAAAACCTTATCGAGAAGTTGTGCGCCTATCGACGTTGGCGTACCGCCACCGACGTACACCGCCCTGACCTTGATACGCTTTTTCGCAATAATTTCTTTGGTCTGTTCGAGTTCTCTGATAAGGCAATCCACGTACGGTTCGACGAGTTTACGCTGCTTATCGACGGGAAGGCTCACGAAAGAGCAATACGCGCACCGCGTGGGGCAAAACGGAATGAAAACGAACACGTCGTACTGCCTTGACGACTTGTTTCGTATAGGCTTTTGCACGCTCACGATTTTCTCGATAAGTTCGACTTTTCCCTCGCTCACGCTGTAGTCTTTCAAAAACACGTCGTGTGCGGATTTCGAGTATCTATCCTTGTCGTTTTCTATTTCGCAATAAAGTTTCGTGGGGCGAATACCCGTGAGGCAACCGTACGGAAGATTGACGTTCAAAAGAAAACTCAAAGTGCGATAAATTGCGATTTTGAGATATCTTTTCTCAACTCTTCTGCGTTCGAGTTCGCCGTCGGTATCTATTTTGAAAACGTAGTTTTTGACGAAACCGTCAAACTTGTCCGAAGTTATCTGAATCTTGAAAACACCCTCTTGATTCCGATACTCCACCGCAAGCGAAATATTCTCGTCAGTGCGAGATTCAAACGGTCTTATAAGTTCCGCCAAGTCGTTTTGATATTCGTCGTTTGAAATGGAAAAATCAATCATCTATTCGGGTCAATCGGCATTTATATGCGCAGATTCTTTTTCAAGTATAGGGTTGTTCACTCTCTCGAAATCGAGGGTTGTCGGCTCGCCGTGTCCGGGCAAAATCGTGTAGTTGCCTTTTAGCGCAAACAGTTTATTCACAATGGAATTTTTGAGGTCTTTTGCGTTTCCGTCGTAGAAATCCGTACGCCCGTAAGACATAAAGAACAACGTGTCTCCCGTGAAAATCTTGTCGGACACGACATAGCAAACGCTTCCCTTTGCGTGACCCGGCGTATGAATGACTTTGACGTCGAGTCCTGCGATTTTCAAGGTTTCGCCGCCCTTCAACAGTATGTCGGGAACGAACTTTTCGGGGTTTGCGTTCATCGAAAAACCAAGATTTTTATAAGAGCCGATTTTTTCGAGTTCGTCCTTATGCAAAAAAACGGTAGGCGCATTCTGCGGATCCTCTTTTCCGTCCTCGCCCTTGCTTGCGATTCTGCAAAGTTCCGCAACGCCGCCTATATGGTCGAAATGCGCATGCGTGAGCAAAATCGCCTCGAGTTTCGCCTTTTGTTTTTGAAAAATCGAATATATTTCTTGCGCGTCGCCGCCGGGGTCTACCACGAAACCTGCGTTTCCGTTTATGACGATATACGTGTTTACGCCAAGAGGACCTGTATACAAGTGAAAATACTTTTCGTTGGTCATCTTCTCACCTCGATTACACCCTCTATGTTCTTGATTTGTCTTACGAGTTCTTCAAGTTCGCTCGCTTTCGAGATTTGAACGGTAACAATAATTTCCGCAATGCCCGCCTTTTCGTCAACTCTGACGTTTGCCGCCGATATGCCGAGTCTTGCGTTTGCGATATGCGCGGTTATGGTTGCGAGCAAGCCGCCCTTATTCTCGCACATAATGGTGAGCGTTGCGTTAAATCTTTCCTCGCCGTCACTATCCCAACTTGCCTGGATAAGTCTTTCTTCTTCCATACCCTTGACGTTCGGGCAGTCTTTTCTGTGAATTGAAACGCCTCTGCCGCGCGAGATATAGCCGACGATTTCGTCACCCGGGACGGGCGAACAGCATTGCGCCATACGCACGGTAAAGTTTGCGTTGCCGTTGACAAGAACGCCGCTCTTTGAGTGCTTTCTCGGTTTCTGCTCGGTTATGGGCAAAGTCGTGTCGGCAATTTGAGCGGAATGATCCTCTTTTTTGAAGTCCTGAATAATCTTGGTGAGGACTTGACTCGTCGTGATACCGCCAAATCCGACGGCGGCGTACAAATCGTCCTCGCTGCTCATAGCGTGGCGTTGAAGTATGCTCGAAAGAATGTCGGGCGTGAAGATGTCCGCAAGCGCGTAGCCTCTGCGTTTCGCCTCTTTTTCGAGCATTTCCTTGCCTCTTGCGATGTTTTCGTCCTTCTTCTCTTTCTTGAAGTAAGCGCGGATTTTAGAGCGCGCCGAAGCGGTATGGACGTATTTTAGCCAGTCGAGGCTCGGACCTTTCGAGGCGTTGGACGTGAGGATTTCGACGATGTCGCCGTTTTGAAGTTTGGTCGAAAACGGCACCATACGCTTGTTCACTTTTGCGCCGATACATTTGTTGCCGATTGCAGAGTGAATTTTATACGCAAGGTCGAGAGGAGTCGAGCCTACGGGCAAGTCGAAAACGTCGCCCTTTGGCGTGAACACGAACACTTCGTCGTCGAACACGTTGATTTTGACGGCGTCCATAAACTCTTTTGCGCCGTCGATGTCCTTTTGCGCGTCCATAACTTCGCGAAGCCAACGCACCTTGCTGTCGAGTTCGCTGTCCTTGCCCGTCGTACCCTCTTTGTACTTCCAGTGCGCCGCAACGCCGTATTCCGCCACTTTGTGCATTTCGTAAGTGCGGATTTGAATCTCGAACGTTTCGTTGAACGGCGTGACGACCGTCGTATGCAAGGACTGATAGTTGTTCGCTTTGGGCATTGCGATATAGTCCTTAAAGCGACCGGGCATAGGCTTCCACATAGTATGGATTTCGCCGAGCATAGTGTAGCAGTCTTTTACGGAATCGACGATGATACGCACCGCCAAAAGGTCGTAAATCTGGTCTATATCGATATGCAGATTGTGCATTTTTTTGTACACGGAATAGAAGTGTTTTGGTCTGCCGTTCACTTCGCCGTGTATGCCCATTTCTTTGAGTTTTGCCTCGATTTGCTTGCAAATAGCGTCCAAAAAGCCTTGCCTTTCGGATTTTTTCCTTGCGACGTTCTCGGCGATGTACTTATACTCTGTCGGAAGCAGATATTTCATCGCAAGGTCTTCCAGTTCGCATTTGAAGAACGAGATACCCAACCTGCCCGCAAGCGGCGCGTAAATGTCAAGCGTCTCTTTTGCGATACGTTTTTGCTTTTCTTCGGGCAAATACTGAAGCGAACGCATATTGTGCAAGCGGTCGGCGAGTTTTATGATTATCACTCGCAAATCCTTTGCCATAGCGACGAAAATCTTTCTGAAATTTTCCGCCTGCGCTTCTTCTCTGTTGACGAATTGCAGTTTGTCGAGTTTGGTGACGCCCTCGACGAGTTCGCAAATCTCGTCGCCGAAATTCTCTTTGAGTTCGTCGTAAGTTACGGACGTATCTTCCAAAACGTCGTGCAAAAACGCGGCTATGACCGTTGACGAGTCAAAGCCGAAATCCGCGAGAATTTCCACTACGGCGCAGGGGTGAATAAAGTAATCTTCCCCCGAACTTCTCTTTTGTCCGCGGTGTGCTTCCTCTGCAAAATCGTGCGCTTTTTTAATTTCCGCATAATTCGTCGGATATGTTTTTCTGAGTTTTACAAGCAATTCGTCCATATTTTTTCTTGATTGCGCCAAACGATTCCGTCGCGTATGCGCGCGAATTATATCGTTTTTACGTCAATATATATTATTATACTTTATAAAACAAAACATTGCAATACGCCCAAAAGCCGCAAAAGCAAAAAATATTCCTATTTTATGCCTTTGAAACGTTGCGATATGCAATGCTGTCGTCGAGATTTACGGATTTTGCCGACACTTCGACAAATCCCTTGTCGTTTATGCGCACGGTGCCAACTTGGTCGAATATTTTGAGCGCGAGCATAAACGTACTTTCGCTCGTTTTGTATCCCGAACAAACCATAGCGTACATCTTGTGCGGACTTGCCATTTTGGGCGTGCGGCGAGATACGTTGACAATCTCTTTGTACACCTTGCGAAGCACGTCTTTGCTGACGGAAATCGGCTTCGGCGAGCAATCGCCGAGTGAGTATATTTCGTTCGATTCCTTTTGAAGTTTCGCAAGATACCCCTCGCAAAGCGGATGTCCGGCGACTATAACGCGATTGAAAAAAGAAAAATCGAAACAATCGGCAGGACACAGCACCACGCAGTTTTCGGGATTTAAACAACGAGGGGTCGCAATGAGAACGGGAAGCGACTTTATTTTTTCGCTTGCCTTGCAAACGTTGTCGTATTCCTCGTGCGAGAAGCACACGATTGCCGTGCCGAACGGCTCTTTGAGCCATCCTTCCACTCGATTCACCGTCGTTTGCGTCAGATTCGCACTTCCCTCGCAATCGAGTTGGTGCAAATTCATTCTTATCGCCTCGTCGTCGTCAATGTCGACGTCCTCGAATTGCAACGTCTGAATGATACCTTGTGCGGATTCTCTGTTCTGAAATGCGTTTATGCCGAGAGAAATCTCAAAATCCACTCTTCCCGTCTTTGCGGCAAGGCAAGGCGCGAATTTTGAAAAGCCAATAAGTTCGATGTTTTTTGCAACGTATTTGACGTGTTGTGAGAACCCGATTCTGTCGAAACGAAGTCCTTGCGCTTTCACAAGGAAAGTCGGGCGCGGATTCTGATAACCCGTCGGTTCTAAAAGTTCGAGTTCCTTTGCAAAGGACAAAAAGTCCATATCGAAAGGCAATTCCATCTCACAACTTATCTCGTGTGTGAAGTCGAGTTTGTCGCGCATATCGAGCAAGGATTTGTTCGCCGCCTTTACGAAATCGTCAAACTTATCCTCGTTCATCGAAATGCCCGCCGCTTGCGCGTGACCGCCGAATCCCGTGAAGTATTCGGACAGCGAGCAGAGCAATTCAAATATATTCACTTGCGGAATGGAACGAGCCGAGCCGCGAAGTTCGCCGTCGTCCGTGCGAGCAAACAAAACGGTCGGGCGTTTGAATTCCTCAACGAGCCTTGCGCACGCAATGCCGAGAATACCCGCTTCCCATTCGTTGCTTTTTAGCACGATTATGCCTACGTCGTTGAAATTTATGCCTGCAAGTTGCGCCTTTGCGCTTTCAACCGCCTTTTCGCAAAGTTCTTGTCTTTGCGCGTTGTCCCTTGCAAGTTCGTCCGTGAGCGTTCTCAAAAGGAAATAGTCCGTTTCGAGGAACAATCCCACGACTTTCATTGCCGAGTTGAGTCTGCCTGCGGCGTTCATTCTCGGTGCGAGGCGGAACATAACGTCCTGTGCGGAAACGCTTTCTTGATTGAGAAGCATTTTCACGCCCTTGCGCGGCGATTTGGTGATTTGTTTCAAGCCGTAATACGCAATGATTCTGTTGTCGTTTTTGAGAGGCACGACGTCCGCAATCGTTGCGATAGACACTATGTCGAGATACTTTCTCGCTTCCTCTCTGCCGCCCAAAGCCTCTACGAGTTTGAGCGCAACCCCTGCGCCGCAAAGGTCGAAAAAGCCTTTTCTTTCGACTTTGGGGTCAACAACGATACAATCGGGGATTCTCTCTTGCGGTTCGTGGTGGTCGGTGACGATGGTATCAATTCCTTTCGACTTCAAAAACTCTACTTCTTCAACCGCCGTAATGCCCGTATCAACGGTGATGACGAGTTTGGGCGAGTGATAAGCGAGTATTCTTTCAAGCGCATCGACGCTTATCCCGTAGCCGTCCTTGTTGCGGTCGGGAATGAAATAAAACACGTCGAGTTTGTCGCGAAGATACAGCATAAGCGTCGAAATGGCGCAAATGCCGTCGCAGTCGTAGTCGCCGTAAATAAGCACCTTTTCTTTGTTTGCAATCGCTTGTTTAATGCGCTCGACCGCCTCTTTCATTCCGTCTATCTCGTACGGTGAGGAAAGTTTGTCGAGGGACGGGTGCAGATAGTCGTAAAGCGAATCCTCGCTCATTCCCCTGCCGAGCAACAAACGCAAAAAGTCTTGGGAAATTCCAAGACGCTTTGCAAGTTCGACTTGCTCGTTTGAAAGTTGAAAACGAGGTGTTTTTACGACGTATCTCATACCAATTCATAAAACTACGCCCTCACCTTTGTGAGGGCGCAGCCATCGATTATTTTTTCTTTTTGAACGTCGTGTTCTTCTTCGAATATTTGTAGACGACGTTTTGTTTTTGTTTTTGTTGACCCGCTTGTTTGACTTGCGGTCTGACCGTTTGTTCACCGTCCTCGCCGATGACGATTTCGGAATCGGCGTCCTCTTTCTTGTCGTAGGTTACGGCGTTGCGTTTTGCATATTTGGCTCTCGTCTTATCCCAAGATATACTGAGTGCTGCCCACAGCGGCGTTGCGAGGCAAGTTGCCGAGAACAAACCTGCGAGCAAACCGAGGATGATAGGCACGCAGAACTCTCTTATGGTGTCGCTTCCGAGGATTGCAAGGAAGATAATCGTAACCATAGTGGTGAGAGTCGAATACACGGTACGAGTGAGCGACGAGCGAACTGCCATATCGCCGATACCCTTGTAGTCGATGTCCTTTTGACCTTTGAGCGGTTTGATGGTTTCACGGCAGCGGTCGAAGATAACGATCGTGTTGTTGATAGAGTAAGCAACGATCGTGATCATAGCCGCGACGTAGGAACTGTTGATTTGCACTCTGCAAATGACGGTGAGAGCAAACATAATCACGACGTCGTGAAGCAAAGCGATGACGGCGGCGATTGCGCTCGTGAACGTGAAGCGAATCATAATGTACACGAGAATCAAAGCGATTGAAACCGCAAGAGCGATGCCTGCTTTCGAGAGCAAGTCCGCAGCGGCGGTTGCGCCGATGGATTCGTACGTGATCTTGTTTGCGTCGGTGAGCGAAACTTCGGGGTCGACCTTGTCGTCAACCGCTTTTCTTATCGCTTCGTTCATAGAATTGATTTTCGCGTCGTCGTCGAACACGTTTTTGTATCTGAACACGATAGAGGTTTTCGCGTTGTCGTTTGCCTCTTGGCGTTGCATATAACTTACAACGACGTGCTGACCGTCGATTTCAACGCCTTCGATGACGTTTTTGAGTTCGTTGCCCTTTTGCTCGTAAACGGTGTCGCTGAGGATCTCTTCGCCAAGCGTAACGGTGAGAATCGTACCGCCCTCGAAGTCGATGCCGATGCCGACGGCGTCGGAGTAACTTCCCGAAGTCGAACCGAGTGCCACGATAACGATGATTGCGGCAAGCACGATTACGAACGGAACGATTGCGGCGTATTTCGCGTTTTTGCAAACGCTGTAATTTTTGCAAAGATTGCGGAAGTTATTGTTTTTCATATTATGCCTCCTCCTTTGCAATTTGCGCAGGAACGGAATCGTTGTTCTCGTCCTCTTTGACGCGTTTCAAACCATAGAACTTCTCGCTTGTGCTGTTGAGCGGCATAAACGCTTTTAGCACGAGTCTGGTTACGACGAGCGAGCAGAACAGCGAGAGAATGATACCGATAAAGAGCGTCACGGCGAAGCCTACGATGGAAGCCGAACCGAGAATCCAAAGCACTATTGCGCCGATAAGCGTTGTGACCTGACCGTCGATGATTGCGCCCGTCGAGCGTTTGAAACCTGTCTTTATGCAAGTCGCGATGGGCTTGGTCGAGTGCTTGTATTCGTCCTTGACTCTCTCGAAGATGATGACGTTTGCGTCGACTGCCATACCGATCGAGAGCAAGATACCCGCGATACCGGGCAGAGTGAGTTGCACCCACGGAAGCACTGCGCAGAACCAGATGAGAAGCACGATATACACGCAAAGCGAGAGGTCTGCAGCAAGTCCGAGTCCGCGATACACGCACGCCATAAAGATGAAGATGAGCGCGACGCCTACGATACCTGCAATGAGAGCAACGCGAATCGAGTTTTCACCGAGCGTTGCGGATATGCTTCTGACTTCGGCAAGTTGAAGCGTGACGCCGAACGTGCCCGATTGAAGTTTTGTTGCGTACTCGTAAGCGGATTGATACGTGTAGTTGCCGGTGATGATTGCGGATCCGTTGGTGATTGCCGCATTGATGGACGGTTCCATTATCTTTTGTCCGCCGACATAGATATACGTTTTTTTGCCGACGTTTGCGGAAGTGATTTCGCCGAACTTCTTTGCGCCTTCGGTGTTGAATTTCAAACCGATTGCGTAATCGCCGTTGTCTGCGGTCGTGACGTATGCGTTTTCGAGGTGATCGCGACCGTTGAGGAACGCTTCCTTTTCGAGATCCGCATTGCTTGCTTCGTCACCGAGATCGGTGAGGGTGAAGTAAAGCGATGCGGGACGACCGATAAGTTCGAGCACTCTTGCGGGATCGTCGACGTCCGGGATCTCGACGCGGATCGTGGTGCTGCCGTCGCTCGAGGTGCCTTTGGTGACCGTTGCTTCGGTGTAGCCCTTGGAAACGAGCAGGCTTTGGAGCGAACTTATCGTACCGCTGACGCGCGTATCGAAATCGCCGTGGTCGTCGTTTGCGACCTTAAAGACAGCGGACACACCGCCCGACATATCTAAACCTAGTTTGATTGTCTTTGCATAGCCCGTGTAATCGTAAACCGTGCCTGCGATCGGGAACGAAACCACGGCAAACACAGCCATAAGAATGATGAATACACTCACTATACACAAGACGACTATTGACTTCTTCTTGTTCACAGGACTAGTCCTCCATATAGTAAAACATAGATATTATAACTATAACATCTTTTCAAGTCAAGAAAATATGATGCGATTGTGCCGTTTTAAGTTGCAAAATTTGCTTGCAAACGCATATATTTTTGCCAAACCTCATAGTTTGTGATATGGAAAAAGCCAAAAACGTAAAAACCGACGTCACGGACGTATTGAAAGCCGTGCTGTTTGCAACCCTAATATCTCTCGCTTTGGTGCTGATATTCGCAATCGTAATCCGCTTTGCGAACGTCGAAAACAAAGTTATAATGCCCGTCAACGTCGCAATCAAGATTTTGTCGCTGTTCGCGGGGATAATGCTTGCGTTCAAGAATCCGCAAAACGGACTTGTCAAAGGCGCGATAAGCGGACTCGTGTATATGCTTTTCACGTTTTTGATATTCTCTGCCCTAAACGGATTCAAGGACGTAACTTTCAGTTGGATTGATTTGATAACCTTGCCCGTAGCGGGTGCTATAAGCGGCATAATCACTGTAAACATAAAAGCCCGCAAAGCGTAGGCTTGTTTGGGCTTTTGCCCAAGCAAGCAGTGATATTGCGCCTAAGGCGCAGTGAAATGCACGCATAGCGTGCGTGAAATTTGCGCAAAGCGCAAGTGAAATTGCACCATAGGTGCAGTTGAGGAATATTCAATAATCCTTAACTCACGCGAAGCGTGAATCTCATTCTCGCAGAGCGAGAATTTCATACGAACGTAGTGAGTATTTCACTGCGGCAACGCCGCAATATCACTGCCGTTTCGGGGCAATTCTCTGCCCGAAACGGCAACAAAAAAAGCACGCTCTCGCGTGCCTTTTTCGTTGTTCATCGATTATTTGTTTTCTTTGTCGTTTTCGACTACTTCGCCGCTGACTGCTTTGTCGCAATCTGCTTTTTCCGCGCAAGCGCCGCAGTTGTTGTCGCAGGCGGTTTCTTCAACCTTTTCTTCGACTTTCACTTCTTCGGTTGCAGGTGCAACGGGTGCGGTTTCCGTTGCGGGTGCGGCAACTTTTTCAAGGACGTAACCGACTGCTTTCTTGTCGATGACGATCAAAGTGGGGTTTGCTTCCGTGCCGACGTTGACGATGAGAGTGTTGTCTGCGTTGACTTGGGTGATCTTGCCGACGATGCCGCCGACGGTCATAAGTTTTGTGCCTACGCAAAGACTGTTCATCATATTTTGTTGTTCTTTTTGACGTTTCTTTTGAGGAACGATGGTAAGAACGATCATAAGCACAAGCACGACGCCGATAACGACGTACATAATCCAACCGTTGTTGCTACCGGATGTTTCGTCTGCTGCGAGAATCAAAGAATTTAACATATTTGCTCCTTTATTCACCTATGCGGTTATTTCTATTTTGATATTTTCAATGTTACACGATAACAGGCTGTTTTGCAACAAAAATCGTACATTTTGTGGCATTATTAAAGCCGTTTTAATGTTTTTTTGTCGTTTAGCCCTGATATTGCGCCATAAACTCTTTTCTGAACTCGTCGTATCTGTCTTCCATAATGGCTTGACGAATGTCGGCGGCGAGCCTTTCGAGGAAGCGGATATTGTGGATTGACAAAAGACGTCCGCCCATAATCTCGTCGCTCTTTATGAGGTGGCGGATATACGCCCTCGTATAGTTCTTGCAAGCGTAACAGTCGCAGTCGGGGTCGATCGGAGTAAAGTCCTCTGCGTACGGTGCGTTGCGAATAGTCATAAATCCCTCTTTCACCATTGCCGTGCCGTTGCGAGCGATACGCGTGGGAAGCACGCAGTCGAACATATCCACGCCTCTCGCAACGCCCTCGACGATGTAATCCGCAGTGCCTACGCCCATAAGGTAATGCGGTTGGTCCTTGGGTAAAATAGGTTGCAAAACGTCGAGCATTTCGTACATTTTTTCCGCACTTTCGCCAACGCTCAAACCGCCTATCGCAATGCCGCATTTTGCATACGGAACGGTGCGTTCGGCGCTCTCTTTTCTCAAATCCGCAAAGATGTTTCCTTGCACTATCGGGAACAGCGTTTGGTGCGGTTTAAGTTGAACTTTCGAGCATCTATCCAACCATTTTAGCGTTCTTTCCATGGCGTCGCGCGCCTTGTCGTGCGTTATGTCGGGCGGCGTGCACTCGTCGAAAGCCATAACAATATCGCTGCCGAGAGCCTTCTGCACTTCCATAGATTTTTCGGGCGAGAAAAAGTGTTTGCTGCCGTCGATAAAACTGTTGAATTCCGCGCCGTCGTCCGTGATTTTTCGCAAGGAAGAAAGCGAGAAAACCTGAAATCCGCCGCTGTCCGTCAAGATTGCGCCGTCCCAGTTCATAAACTTGTGCAAACCGCCCGCTTTTTCGATGAGTTCGTGCCCCGGGCGCAAATACAAATGGTACGTATTCGACAACAGAATTTGCGCGCCCGTTGCGTGCACTTCTTCGGGCGAAAGTCCCTTTACGGTTGCTTTCGTGCCGACGGGCATAAAGCAAGGCGTATCGATAACGCCGTGTTCGGTGTAGAGTTTACCGACTCGTGCGCCGGTTTTTTTGTCTTCGTGTATAACTTCAAATCTCATAGGTATTTTAATTTTCCTTTATTCAAAAAACGAAGCGTCGCCGAATGAGAAGAATCTATATCCTTGTTTTACGGCTTCGTTGTATATTTCAAGTGTTTTTTCTCTGCCTACAAACGCCGATACGAGCATAATAAGCGTGCTTTCGGGCAAGTGGAAATTCGTGATAAGTCCTTTTACGCACTTAAACTTGTACCCCGGGTATATAAAAATGCTCGTGTCGCCTTTTCGGGCGCGGACGTAGCCGTTTTCGTCGGCAACGGTTTCGAGCGTACGCACGCTCGTCGTTCCAACGCATATAACCCTTCTGCCCTCTCGTATCGCGGAATTGATTTTTTCGGCGTTTTCCTCGTCGATTTCGTAATACTCGGTGTGCATTTCGTGTTCGAGTATATTGTCCTCTTTGACGGGTCTGAACGTACCCAAACCGATATGCAAAAGCACGGTTGCGAAATCAACGCCCATATCCCTTATTTTCTGCATAAGTTCGGGCGTGAAATGAAGTCCCGCGGTCGGTGCGGCGGCAGAGCCTTCGATTTTGCTGTACACTGTCTGGTATCTTTCCTTGTCCTGCAACTTCTCTTTTATGTACGGCGGAAGCGGCATATTGCCCACTCTGTCGAGAATATCCTCGAACACGCCGTCGAACTTAAATTCTATCGTGCGCGCGCCGTACTCGCCTATCTCGGTCACGACTGCGCTGAGTTCGTCGCAAAAGTGGATAACCGAGCCGAGTCGAGCCTTTCTTGCGGGCTTCATTATGGTTTCCCAATGCGTGTAGTCCTTGCGTTTCAAAAGCAAAACTTCGAGCACGCTTTCGTGATTTTCGATATGTCCGAAAATGCGCGCAGGGATAACTCTCGTGTTGTTTATAACGAGCAAATCGCCTTTTTTGAGGAAAGACGGCAAGTCGTAAAAATGCTTGTGTTGAATCTCGTCCGTTTGGCGATTGTACACCAAAAGTCGCGAGTGGTCGCGAGGTTCGATGGGTGTTTGCGCGATGAGTTCTTCGGGCAATTCGTAGAAGAAATCGTGCGTTTTAAGCGTTGTGTTTTCTTGCATAGATTAATTATTTGTTGTATTCGCGTTTTAAGTGCTCGTATGCATTGGGGGTGCAAACTCTGCCTCTCGGCGTGCGGCTGATAAAGCCGAGTTGAATCAAGAACGGTTCAACTACGTCCTCGATTGTGCTCGCTTCCTCGCCCGTTGCCGCCGCAAGCGTTTCCAGTCCCACAGGACCGCCGCCGAATTTGTCGATTATAGCCTCTATAACCGTGCGGTCGGTGATGTCCAAGCCCAGTTCGTCAACGTCCATAAGCGTGAGTGCTTTTTTCGTGATGTCGAGCGTGATTCTATCCAGTTTTTCGTACTCTGCAAAGTCGCGAACGCGGCGCAAAAGTCTGTTTGCGATACGCGGCGTACCTCTCGAACGTTTTGCGATTTCGAGTGCGGCGGATTCGTCGATTGCAATGCCGAGAATACCGCTCGAACGCATAACGATACGTTTAAGTTCCTCGTCCGTATACATTTCGAGGCGAAGGGACATTCCGAAACGGTCACGCAACGGACTTGAAAGCATACCCGCCCTCGTCGTTGCGCCTATAAGCGTAAAGCGTTTGAGCGGAATACGAATACTTCTCGCCATAGGACCCGTACCAGTCACGAGGTCGAGCGAAAAGTCTTCCATAGCGGGATAAAGCACTTCTTCGATGTTGCGGTTGAGCCTGTGTATCTCGTCGATAAACAGCACGTCGCCCTTTTCGAGGTTGGTCAAAAGTGCGGCAAGGTCGGCTGCCTTTTCGATTGCCGGACCGCTCGTCACTCTGATTTGCGCGCCGAGTTCCCCCGCGATGACGTGCGCAAGGGTCGTTTTGCCGAGTCCGGGCGGGCCGTAAAGCAAAACGTGGTCGAGAGCGTCGTTTCTTGCCTTTGCCGCAGAAATGAACACTTCGAGATTCTTTTTGATTTTGGCTTGACCGACGTATTCGTCCATCGTATGCGGACGAAGGCTGTTTTCTTGTTCGTCTTCCTCGATGGTGAGCGAACTCACGACGCGATTGTCTACGTCGAAATCTTGATTTTCTTTTGAGAATTGTGATTTGATCATATATGCACCTTTATGGTGATTATTGGCTTCTATTGAAGCAATGATATCGCCTTTTGCGATTATATCCTCGCTATGCTCGGTTGATATCCTCACATAGTTCGGATGATATCCAAACTATGTTTGGGTTACGGAATATTCAAATATTCCGCAACTGCGTGCAAAGCACGCGCCCACCAAGCAGATAATCTTGCGAAACTGCGATTTGATTATTTATCCGTCTTGTTTTGATAGCAAAGATTCTCTGCGCGGTAGCGATTGCGAGAACAAGTGCGGTTTTTGCAATCGCCACAAAGATTTACGTTTCTATTTAGGGGATTCCCACGCTTCGTTCTGAATGACGACGTGGGCGATTGGCTTTGCCGCAACGCCGTTTGAGCAATGCGGCGTTTTAGCCGAGTTTTTTAAGGCAATACGAAATGATGTTTTCAACGCCTTTTACAACCTTGCTCGCTTCGGTTGCGGCACGCACCGCTTCGGTCTTTGTAAGTCCCAAACTTTCAAGCGCAAACACCGCGTCCGCTATGTCGTCGCCCGTGACCGCGTCTTGATGATTGTCGAAAAGCGTGATGTCGTCCGCCGCTTGCTCGCGCAAATTGAGCACGATGAGTTCCGCCGTCTTTTTGCCCAATCCCTTGATTTTACAAAGGGTTTTGACGTCGCCGGTTGCGATTGCCACGGTGAGTGTTTTAAGGTCGTAGCCGCCGAGAATCTGCATTGCCATTTTCGGACCTATGCCGCTTATTTCGATAAGGCGCATAAACAGTTTCTTTTCTTCCAAACGTGAAAAACCGTACAGCGACATTTCGTCTTCGCGGACGTACAGATATGTGTAAACCTTCGTTATTTCGCCGACAGCGACGTCGGAAAGCGTGTTTCCGCTCACGCCGATTTCGTAGCCGATGCCGTTGTTGTCAACGACAATGGACGTAAAAGTTTTGTCAACGATTTTGCCTTGTATATAGTTGTACATATTTCACCTTATCGTGAGTTGTTTTTTGAAAAAGCGGCGTCTTTCGGATGTTTATTGAACCTTGAAATTGCCCGCGATACGGCTCGTTTGAGCGTGGCATATGGCAACCGCCAAAGCGTCCGCCGCATCATCGGGGCGAGGCACGCTTTTGAGTTTGAGAAGCACTTGCACCATATGTTGCATTTGGATTTTGTCCGCGCCGCCGTAACCCGTGACCGCTTGTTTTATTTGGTTGGGCGTATACTCGAACACTTCCTTTCCGAGCGACTTCACCGCCGTGAGCAAAATCACGCCGCGCGCTTCGGCAACGGGTATACCCGTGGTGATGTTCTTTGAAAAAAACAGTTCCTCGATAGACACGTTGTCGGGCTTGTAGGTTTCGATAAGTTCCTTTACGCCGTCTTCGAGTTGTTGCAGTCTTTCGGGCAAAGTGCACTCTTTGGGCGTGGCGACAACGCCGTAATCGATTACGGAATAGTTGCCTTTCATCGAGTTTATCACCCCATACCCCATAGTCGCAAGACCGGGGTCGATGCCCAAAATCACCATATTTTCACCTTCGTATCGTGCTTTTTATTGCTGTTTTTTATTGCTGTTTTTTATATTTTTTACCTTGCTTTTTACTTCGTTACAATCGAATTTTCGTTGGTTTCGTCAAACACGAGCGTAGCGTTTGCAAGCGGCAAAGTGCCGACTTCTTCGAGTTTTTCTCTGCTCTTTACTTTGCGGTTTCCGCACTTCAAAACGTAGCCGTCCGTAGTCACGAAAGCGTGTTCGACTTTCTCTTTTCTGTCGCCGAAAACGTCGTATTTATCGCTGTTCCAACCTATATACACGTCCTTTCCGACGTACGAATCGGCGATTCTTCCGACGAGATGACCAAGATCGATTTCGTATCCGTCCTCTGTCGTCGCAAAGAGTTTTTCGCCCTCAAAAGAGAGTTTCGCTTTTTCAAAAGCATAGTCGGGATCGAACGCTTGCGCCGCCCATACGTTGTCGGGATTTTCCCGTATCTGCTCGTACGTCCCTATCTGCTTTATCTGCCGATAGTGCATAACGACGATTCTTTTTGCAATCGAAATTGCCTCTTTATAGTCGCGCGTCGAGAAAATCACGCACTTGCCCTCTTTTGCAAAATCTTGCAATGCGGGCGCGACTTCTTGCCATAAAACCGCCGCTTCGTCTTTGTCCAAACCTTTGGTTATATCGTCGATAAGCACGACTTTGCAATCGCGCAAAAACAATCTTGCGATTGCGAGCCGCTTTTTGTCGATAAGCGAGAGTTTGCGCACCCTCGAATAGAGCGAGGCGGTTATCCCCACCCTATCGGCGCACGCCTTGACTTTTTGGTCGATAACGTCCTTGCTTACGCCCCTTATTTTCAAAGGATAGGCAAGGTTATAATAGCACGAGCGATTTGCAAACAACGCGAGGTCGTCAAAGACCATAACTACGTCGTCGGGCTTTTTTGCAAGCGGTTCGCCGTCGAAAAGGATTTCCCCTTCAAAGTCGGTTACGCCCGCCACGACCTTCAAAAACGTGGTTTTGCCGCTTCCGTCGTCGCCCAAAAGCGCGACGATTTCGCCGCTTTTTATCGTCATATCCGTCGAGGCAAGCACCCTTGCCCCGTACAGATACTGTTTGCTTACGCTCTTTAATTCAATCATTGTCAAATGATGTATTTTGCCGACTTCTTGGGCGCGTTTTCGAGTTCCTCTTTCTTTGCCTCGTAGCCCTTTCTGTCAAACATAGCGTAGGTTGCGTTCTTGCCTTCCTCTACGCCGGGTTGATTGAACGTGTCGATGTTGAGCATTTTGCCGCAATACGCCGTTTCGAGTTGGAAGAACATAAGAAGTTGACCGATGGTGTTTGCGTTCACTTCGTCGAGCATAATGGTGCGATTCATATGTTTAGAGCGAGTGAGCGCGTATTCGGTCGCTTCTCTTTCGGTGTTGATAAGTTCGCCCATAGTGTGACCGCAAAGGAAGTTTACGTCCGCAAATTCTTCCGCGCCGTTTGCGATGACCACGTCGCCTCTGTACTTCTTCACGCCGATGAACGTGACGACCTTGTCGAACGGACCTTCGGTGTAAAGTTGCACTTGCGAGTGTTGGTCGGTAACGCCCAAAGACTTGACGGGGGTTTGACCTTTATGCACAACGTTGCCGTCGAGATCCACCGCTTTGCCGAGACTCTCGCCCCAAAGTTGGCAGTACCAGTCCGCCATAAGTTTTAGACTGTCCGCATAAGGCATCATAACGGAAATGTTCTTGCCCTTTTGTTCCATAGCGATGTATTGAAGCACCGCCGCCATAAGCGCGGGATTCTTGTACGGGTCGGACGAATTGCACGCCTTGTCCATATCCGCCGCGCCTCTCAAAAGACCGATAATATCTATGCCGAGCACTGCCGCGGGAAGAAGTCCGACGGGGCAAAGTTCGCTGAAACGACCGCCAACGCCGTCGGGTATGTAATAGGTTTTGAATCCCTCTTTCTTTGCGAGTTTGATGAGGTTGCCCTTGCTTTGCGAAGTGGTTGCGATGATGTGTTTTGCCCAGTCGTCGCCGCATCTCTTTTTCAAAATGTCGGTGATGATGAGATATTGGCTCATCGTTTCGCTCGTCGCGCCGCTCTTTGTGATGACGTTGAACATCGTCTTTTCAACGTCGATAACGTCCAAAAGCGCAAGCATACGTTCGGGGTCTACGTTGTCTTCGACGTAAAATCTCACGCCGCGCTTTTTGGGGTCGAGTTCGTTGTATCTGAAATGGCAAAGCGCGTTGAACACCGCCATAGGACCGAGCGCGCTTCCGCCGATACCCAAAACCACGAAGTTCTCGTAATGCGCTCTGACTTCCGCCGCCGTGTAGATAATATCTCTGACGACTTCCTCTTGATTGTACGGAAGTTCCGCCCAACCCATCCAGCCTGTGCCGCGGTTCTTCTCGAAGTATGCGTAACTGTCTTGCGCCTTGTCGAGAACGGACTCTATTTCTTTCTCGGTGATGCCTTGCTCGCCGATGGACGATTCCATCATATTGTTGAAATCAAACTTGATTTGCATAGCGTTTATGCCTCCAAAATGTTTTTAAGATATTGCACGGATTCCGCAATTTCGTCCACGGAATCGTAATTTCCTGCGTACTGCTCGATGATAAGCGGTCCGTCGTAGCCGACGTCTTTGAGCCTTGCCAAGAGTTCCTTGAACGGGAACTCGCCCTTGCCCACCATCGTTATCTGACCGTCTTTAACGTCGCTGACGTGAACGTTCGTGAGGTCCTTGCCCATAACGTCGATATACTCTCGCCAATCGTAGCCCGACTGTCTTGCCTGCTTGATGTCCAAAACAGTGCCTATACCGCTCGCGTACGGCTTCATTTGCCTATAAAATTCGGGCGAATCGAAAGTTGCCCAATGCACGTTTTCAAGGCAGAGTTTTATGCCGTATTCGTTTGCGATTGCGCCGAGTTTGGTCATACGCTCGCCCACGAACTTCGGGTCGATGTACACGCTTTGTTTCAATCTCGCTTGCGCGTGAAAAGTGTACGCTTTTGCGCCGAGCGTTCTTCCTGCCGACAGCACCGAGCGGAATATTTCTTCCGCGTCGTTGTAAGTTCGAGGCGCTTTGTTGAACAGTTGCGGCTCGAATTGCGTGTTGAGTGCGTGCACCGAATAAACGTCAAAATCGCCTTTGCGTTCTTTAAGAAGTTTCGCAAAGGCGTCTCTATACTCGTAAAACGTGGTTAGGAACACCTCGCAAGTATCTGCCCCTAAACGTTTAATGACCGAGAACGAATCCTCGGTCAAAACTTTTGTGAAAAACGTTGCCGTCGATATGCCGACTTTCATTTATTCTTCTTCGCCCTCTACTTCTTCTTCGTAGACGTTGGGCGTTCCTTTTTTGTCCTTGCCCCAAATGTCTTTTTGCTTTCTCATCTGTCCGAGCAGTTTGGGAATAACCTCGTCGAGATTGTCAAACGGGGAATCGCTCATCGCGCTTGCACGATAGGATATGCCTTTGCTCGTAACGACCATATCCGTGGTGTAATCGCCGTTTTCGTAGGTCACGGTGAACTTAACTTCCGCGTTTTCGTCCTCAAAACGTCTTTCGAGTTTTGCGCACTTTTTTTCGGTGATTGCTCTGAGTGAATCACTGGGATTGTAATTCTTGCCGAATATTTCGATTCTCATAAAGTAACCTCCAAGTTCTTTATACTTGCATTATAGCAAGTTTTATATTTAATTTCAAGAGATAAATTGATAATTTATATTAATTCATCCTTTTCCGTGTACGAGTAGGTTTTGAATGAGCGAGCGTTAAATATCGGCGCACTTTGAACATTAGCGTCTACAAAGCGGTCAAATTATTTTTCAAACACGAGTGCGCCGTCTTTGTAATCAATAGTAATCTTGTCGCCTGCCGCAATTTCCGAACGAATGAGTTTTTCGCTCAACTTGTCCTCGACAAGTCTTTGAAGGGTGCGGCGAAGCGGTCTTGCGCCGTATTCTGCGTCGTAGCCCTCGCTCACGATATACTCTTTCGCACTCTGCGTGATATGAGCCGTTATATCCTTCGATTCGAGGCGTTTTTCAAGCGATGCGAACATCAAATCTGCAATCTTGAACAGGTTTTCTTTGTCGAGTTTTTTGAAAACGACGATTTCGTCGATACGATTGATAATTTCGGGTTTCATTGTGCCTTTCAACGCTTGAATATGGCTTTGGCGCACTCTTTCGCCCTCGCTTTCAACGCTTCTTTCGCTTGCAAAACCAAGCGTTCTTTGCGGCGTTGCGGCTTCTTTCGCGCCGATGTTGGACGTCAAAATAATCACCGTGTTTTTGAAACTTACCGTGCGACCGTGACTGTCCGTCAGTATGCCGTCTTCGAGGATTTGAAGCAAGATGTTGAATATGTCGGGGTGTCCTTTTTCGATTTCATCGAAAAGAACGACGGAATACGGTTTTCTGCGCACCTTTTCGGTGAGTTGTCCGCCTTCCTCGAATCCGACTAGTCCCGGCGCAGAGCCTATGAGCCTCGACACGCTGTCCTTTTCCATATACTCGCTCATATCCACTCTAATAAGCAAATCTTCGTCGCCGAAAAGCGCGCTTGCGAGTGCCTTTGCAAGTTCGGTTTTACCAACGCCCGTCGGACCTAAGAAAATAAACGAGCCTATGGGGCGTTTGGGGTCTTTAAGTCCCGCTCTTGCGCGTTTTACCGCCTTTGCAACCGCCGTGCAAGCCTCGTCTTGCCCGATAACCCTCGATTGCAACGTCTTTTCGAGATTTACGAGTTTTTCGCTTTCGCCCTCGGTGATACGCTTTACGGGGATTCCCGTCCAGTTGCCCACCACTTCGGCGATTTCGTCCTCGCCTATGGACAAATCCGTGTTTGCGCACTTCTCTTTCCACTCGATTTCGGCTTTTTCTTTCTGCTCTATATAGTCGTCGCGAAGCGCCTTATACTTTGCGCAAAGTTCAAAATTATCTCTGCGTTTTGCCTCGCACAAATCGAGGTCTGCTTGCTTGATTTTGTTTTCCAAATCGCGGATTTCGCTCGGCGTTGTAAAGGAAAAAATCTTCTTTCTCGAAGCCGCTTCGTCGATAAGGTCGATTGCCTTGTCGGGAAGGAATCTGTCCGCAACGTATCTGTCCGACAAAATCGCCGCCGAAGATATTGCTTCGTCGGTTATGGTTACGCCGTGATGAGCCTCGTATTTCGGCTTCAATCCCTGCAAAATTTCTATGGTGTCCGAAACGCTCGGTTCTTCCACCAAAACGGGTTGAAAACGGCGTTCTAACGCACTGTCTTGCTCAAATTGTTTGCGATATTCTTCAAGCGTGGTCGCGCCTATCGTTTGCAGTTCGCCCCTTGCGAGCATAGGCTTCAAGATGTTGGCGATGTCAAGTCCGCCCTCGCTCGAACCCGCTTTGAGTATGGTGTGAATTTCGTCGATAAACAGCAGTACGTTGCCCCTTTGTTTTATGCCGTTGAGCGTTGCTTTGAGCCTTTCCTCGAAGTCGCCTCTGTATCTCGTGCCCGCAACGAGCGAAGTAAGGTCGAGCGAGAACACGATTTTGCCCCTAAGCGCGTCGGGAACGTCCCCAGAAACTATGCGCTGCGCAAGTCCGTCGATAACTGCGCTTTTGCCGACACCGGGTTCGCCGATAAGCACCGGATTGTTTTTCGTTCTGCGGCAAAGCACCTGTATCACGCGCTCGGTTTCCTTGCCTCTGCCTATAACGGGGTCGAGTTTTCCGTTGCGTGCTTTCGCCGTCAAATCCGTGCCGAATTTTGACAAATCGAAATCGGAATTTTCGGCGTTTTTGCGTGAATTTTCATATAAATTATCGGCTTTTCCGAATGCGTTTTCATTGTTTGCAAAGCCGCTATGCAAAGCGTTTTCGCCGCCGTTCTGTCCTTGACGATTGGCTCCTTTCTTTTCGCTTTCGCCGAAGAAATCGGATATGTAACCGCTCAAAACGTCGTTTACGCTTTCTTCGTTTCCGTTTGCAAGGCACATCGCCGCCCTGCCGCCGCCGCTCGATACGATTGCACTGTAAGTGAGCCGTTGCAGATATTCGGGGTCAATGCCTTTTGCTCGCAATATCTCGCTCGCAACCGACGACGTTTCGTCGAGAATCGTATATAAAATATGTTCAGTTCCCACAACTTGCGAGCCGAGCCTCGTTGCGACGTCTTTTGCGCTTTGCACCGCTCTTGCCGCCCTCGTGGACATCTCGACGTTTGGGCGAGTGGGCATAGGCGAAAACACGCGGATTACGTCGTCCTCGTACACCCCGCATTGATTGAGCAATCTCTGCGCCGCAGAGCCGTCAACGTCCAAAAGTCCGAACAATATATGTTCGGTGCAAACAAGTCCGCCCGTGCGTACGGCAAGTTCGCTTGCCCTTTGAAGCACGAGTCGCGCGTTGTCAGAGTAGGTTATCATTTTTCCTCCGCCAGAAGTTCTCTCACTATGCGAGCGCGCATTTTATCGCTATCTTCCTTCGAACTTCCGTTTGTCAAAATCTGCAAGGACGAGGCGGAACACGCCCATATCATTTCGTCCGTTATCGCAGTGGATTTTATGGGCAAAATGCCCAGTATAACGCCGATTTTTACGTCGACGAGCAGTTTCATAAGTTCTTGCGCCGTGAGAGCGTACGCGCCCTTTAATACGGCGTAACTTCTCGATATTCCGTCCAGAAGTTCGGTTTGCCTTTCCTTGACGAGTTTTTCGAGCGCGACCCTTTCGCAATAGCACATTCTCACAACCGCTTGTTCGACTTGCGAAATAATCTCGTCCTCACTTACGCCGAGCGTGCGAGAGTTGGATATTTGATACATATCGTAAGCCGCTTCGCTACCCTCGCCGTACACGCCTCTGACCGTCAATCCGAACTCGCTCTTGAACGTTTTGAGCGCGTCCTCGATTGCGCCCGCGCGTTTCAACGCCGGCAAAAACAGCATACAAGAAGCCCTCATACCCGTGCCGAGATTGGTCGGACACGCCGTCAAAAATCCGAGTTGCGGGTCGTACGCGATAGGCAACGCATGCAAGAGCCTTTCGTCGTAAACTCGCAGTCTTTCGTACGCGCGTTTAAGGTTGAATCCTTCCTCGACGCACTGCTCTCGAATGTGGTCTTCCTCGTTTATCATCACGGATATACCGAATTTTTTGTCGCCCTCGACTATTGCCGCGCCGTTTTGCGTGTTGTTTGCAAGAACAAGGGATATTAAATGCCGCTCTATAAGCGCTTTTTTCTGCTCTTTTTTGAGTTTGTTCATAGGCAAAAGCCTTGCCTCGAACACTCCTTGCGCCGCCGCATACGCGCCGTTCATCAAATCGACCACTCTTTGGTCGGTCGTCTTGATATTGCGAGGAAATTCAAGCCCCGTAACGTTTCTTGCAAGACGTACGCGAGAGGAAACGACGTTGTTTTTGACGAGTTCGTTTATCGTGCAATCCTTTGCCGATTTCAAAAGTTCGCCGTTTGGGCGCGACTGTAAATCGCTTGGGCGCGACTGCAAATCGCTTTCGCCAAAACGCTCGAAATTGCCGCCTCGATTGTAGTTTCCGTCTTCGTACGCGCCGCGTCCTTTCAAATCGAGTATGGTGGAAACGGTTTTTTTCGGGGCGTGAGCGTGCAAAAACTCGGCGTTTACGCCTTGCGCTTTGCTTGCCGCGTCGAGCGCGATTTTCCGCATTTGAGAATAGCAATTCGCACAACCGAAAAGGAAGTTTTTTTCAAAATCTTCAATCGTATATCCGCAAATTTTACATTCTTTATCTCGGCGAGAAAGCCTGAAATTCGCTTCTTCGTGCGGATTTTTGCCGCATTTCAAAGCGTTTTCGTAGCACTCGCGACAATAGCCGTATTCAACGGGATTATTGTCTATAATCACGCTTTCAAAAAGAGTCGCCTCTCTATCGCCGCAGATGTCGCAAGTCCTTTGCATACTCTTTCTTTCGTTCCTTTCACAACGTCGGTTTTGCCGAGTTTTGCTTATTTATTTTAGGTAGTGCAAATTTGAAAATTTGCGGCAAAATCGACATTCTAACCGCATATTTTCAAAATCCGTCTATTCTCGTTTCTAAATTCGCTTGTTTTCCGCATCGTTTGAGTCGTTTCCCAAAGTGCGCTTATTTGCGGAATCCGATTCTCAAAATTCGCATTTTATATATTGCAAAAATTCGTCTTTGAGATTCTTGTTTCTCAAGGCGTATTCCACAGTCGCTTCGAGATAACCTTCCTTGTTGCCTATGTCGTAACGGCGAGCCTCGAATTCATATGCGCATACGGCTTTTTCTTTTGCAAGGATGTTTATGGCTTCCGTCAAATAGACCTCTCCGTTCGTGTACGGCGTGCGCTCGATTGCCTCGAATATGGATGGCGCAAGCACGAATCTTCCGAGAGATACGAGTTCGCTCGGCAATTCTCCCTTCGGCTTTTCGATCAATCCGTCGATAAGCGTCGTTCTTTCGTCTAACACCTTGTTTTTTATCATAACGCCGCATCGTCTTGCCACTTCCTCGCTTGTGCGCTGGCAACCTATTATCGTTGCGCCGTCTGTTGCGTAATATGCGTCTATAAGTTGCTTGGTGACGGGTTTTTCGCCTTCGCCGACATACATCAAATCATCGCCGAACAACACCGCCACGGGTTCGCCGTTTGCAAAATCTTCGCAGAGTTTGACTGCGTTTGCGTTGCCGTTCATAGTTTTTTGCACCACGAACGTAATTTTTGCACCGTAATCCTTGTTTGCAAGTGCCAACTCGTCCTTTTTGCCACTTGCTGTCAACTGCTCGTTAAGCGCGACGTTAGGCTCGAATAGGCGTTTTATGCTCTCTTTTTGAGGCGAAATTACGATTGCGATTTCCTCGATGCCGCTCTTCACCGCCTCGTCGACGATATAGCAAAGCGCAGGCGTATCCACGATAGGCAACAGTTCTTTCGGCAACACTTTCGTAACCGGCAAAAACCTCGTGCCGAATCCCGCACACGGAATTATAGCTTTTTTGACTCTCATACCGACCCCCTGTTTTTCTTTGTCGATTACCGACCATAGAAAAATATTTTGCATTTGATGTTTTTTTTCTAATTGCAATTTTTTTGTTTCGCAAATCTAAAAATCGGCATAAGATGCGACAAAAACGTCGCATCGTATGCTGTAAGATGTTTTTTCGATCAAAGCGAAACGTATATTTTTGACTCGAATTGTAGAAAACGACTGAAAATAATTTTATTTTTCAAAGCCGTGCGGATGAGTGGAATGCCACTTCCAAGCCGAAGAAACTATGCTCTCGAGGCTGTCGTATTGCGGCTTCCAACCGAGTTCTCTCTTTATCTTTTCGCTCGACGCAACCAATGTCGCAGGGTCGCCGGGTCTGCGCGCTTCGATAGTTCTTTCGATGTGATGCCCCGTCACTTGCTCGGTGACGTCGATGACCTCTTTGACGCTGAATCCGTTGCCGTTGCCGAGGTTGTAATAAGTGGATTTTCCGCCTTTTTTGAGATAATCGAGAGCGCGGATATGAGCGTCGGCAAGGTCGGTAATGTGGATGTAATCTCTCACGCAAGTGCCGTCGGGCGTGGGATAATCGTCGCCATAAATGCCGATATGATCTCTCGTGCCGTTTGCAACCTGCAAGATTATTGGAATGAGGTGCGTTTCGGGATTGTGATCCTCGCCTATTTCGCCGCTTCTGTGCGCACCTGCCGCATTGAAGTAACGAAGCGCGACGTATTTAAGACCGTACGCCTTGTCGTAGTCCTGCATAAACTGTTCCATCATAAGTTTGGTTTGACCGTACACGCTTGTGGGATGCTGAGGGCTGTCTTCCGTAATAAGACCGTCGCCGCAATCACCGTAAGTCGCCGCAGAGGACGAAAAAACGAGATACTTGACGTTTTCGGCGATCATAGCATCCAAAAGCGCGAGAGTGCCCGCAACGTTGTTGTGATAGTACTTTGCCGGATTCTTCATACTCTCGCCCACGAGCGAGTACGCCGCAAAGTGAATGACAGAATCCACATCGTACTTTCTGAATGTCGAGCGCAACAGTTCGACATCAAAGATGTCGCCTTTGACGAACGGTACGTCGGAAGGCACTGACTCGATGTGCCCGGTGACGAGATTGTCGTAAACCACGACATCCATATTTCTTTCTTTGAGTTCTCTTACGCAATGAGAGCCGATATAACCTGCTCCGCCCGTAACCAAAATCATATTGTATCTCCTCTTGCGCAGCCGCATCGCTCGACCGCGCTAATTTTTATCTATGAAATATTATAAACTAGAACCGCTTGTTTTGCAAGGCAAAAATGTGTATAATCGAATTGTGGGAAAAACAATACTTCATTGCGACTTAAACAACTTCTACGCTTCGGTGGAACAAAAACTGCATCCCGAATACGACGGGATGCCTCTTGCCGTTTGCGGAAATCCCGAAGCAAGACACGGAATAGTGCTTGCAAAAAACCAACTCGCAAAAAAAGCGGGCGTTCAAACTGGCGAAACGCTGTGGTCGGCAAGGCAAAAATGCCCCGATATAGTGTTCGTTCTTCCGCACTTTGACGAATACGTCAAATATTCCAAACAAGTCTTTGAAATTTACACGCAATTCACCGACCGAGTGGAAAGATTCGGCATAGACGAATGTTGGCTTGACGTGACCGGCTCGGAAAAACTTTTCGGCGACGGCGTAACTATTGCAAACAAGTTGCGTCAGCTCGTCAAAGAAAAGACGGGACTAACCATTTCCGTCGGCGTGTCTTTCACAAAAACTCTCGCAAAACTCGGAAGCGACCTCAAAAAGCCCGACGCGACCACCGTTCTCGACAAAGAGCATTATATGGATGTCATAGGCGATATGTCGCCGTCCGAGATGATTATGATAGGTCGTCAGACGTCCGAAAAACTCACGAAACTCAACATTCGCACCATACGCCAACTTGCAAACTCCGACCGTGACGCTTTGCGTCACATTTTCGGAATCGTCGCCGACAACATGGTGAATGCCGCACAAGGCATCGAAACTGAAGAAGTCAAACATTACTACGACGTTCACATTCCAAAGAGCGTTTCGAACGGCACAACCACGCCACGCGACATAAAAAATCTGCAAGAAGCAAAAATCGTGATATACGCGCTTGCGGATATGGTTGCGTTGCGCCTTAGAAGTTTCGACCTCGTGGCAAACGGCGTCGGACTTTCGATAAAAAATCCCGCTTTGCAATGGACTTCCAAGCAAATTCCGCTTTCGCCCGCTTCGGCAAATTCGGGCGCAATCGCAAAAGCCGCAATATGCTTGCTTGAAAAAACACACAACTTCGGCGAGCCGCTTCGCGCAATCACGGTTGCGGCAATAAGACTCGAAAACAAGGACGGCGTGCAAATGAGTTTGTTCGACGAACAAAGCGACAAGGCAGACAAACTCGAACAAACCCTCGACGAGATAAGAGCCAAATACGGTTATCACTCGGTTCAGCGCGGCATTTTGCTCGAAAACGACTTGACCGACAATTTGCACGAAGACGACGATTTCAGGCCCTTCCACCAATCCAAAACGACCTGAGTCGATATTTTTTATTGTATACAAATTTTGGAAAATCAATTTCTTCTCTACACGATTTATTACACGAATCGTGCTTTATTTTTGCGTTTTTACCTAAAAATCACCTCAAATCCTCAAATTTTGCCTCGTTTTCAATATGTTTATACACGAATCGTGTTGCATACATGCATAACACATTTCGTGTTTTACTCGTATTTTGTCGAATTATGAAGCAAGTTGAGCATTCCGTTTTACAATCATCGGATTTTTCTTTATAATTAATTTAGACAATAATTGGATTGTAAGAAGAAACGGCAAAAGCCGTACGGGCAAAACCCACACGCACGCACAGGCGTGCAAAAAGCAATTTGTTTATGACACCCGTCCAAATCGCAACGGCAGTTTTATCTCTCATAGCAGGTATAGGCGTTTTTCTTATTGCCTGCACTATGATGAGTTCCAACCTCGAATCCGTCAGTTCAAACAAACTGAAACAACTCTTTGCCAGAACGTCCAAGAGCAAACTCGTCGGCGTCGGCATAGGCACGGTCGCAACGGCGGCAATTCAGTCGTCGGGTGCAACCACCGTTATGGTCATCGGCTTCGTCAACGCAGGCATTATGTCGCTCATGCAAGCCGCAACGGTAATTTACGGCGCAAACATCGGTACGACCATCACGGGTCAAATCACCGCGCTCGGTATGTTTGAAAACTCCATTTCCACCGGCGTCGTGTTTGCGACCTTTGCAGGTATCGGCGCGTTTACCATGGCGTTTGCCAAAAAGGACATCGTAAAGAAAATCGGCGGTATCCTCGCAGGCTTCGGTATGCTATTCGTAGGTCTTGATATGATGAGCGCGTCAATGAAAGTTTTTGCCGCTCTCGATTCCGTCAAAAGCTTCCTCGCTTCAATATCGAATCCCATTCTTCTTGTTTTGATAGGAGCAATACTCACCGCCATTATTCAAAGTTCGTCGGTTATGACGTCCGTTGCAATCACTATGGCGTTTACGGGGCTCATCAACCTCGATCAAGGCATCTACCTCACGATGGGCTCGAACATCGGCTCGTGCGTCGTGGCAATCATCGCCGGTCTTACGTCGAGCACAAATGCAAAACGCACCGCGCTCATTCACCTTTTGTTCAACGTATCCGGCGTTGTCATCTTTATGATCGTCGCAATGCTGATGCGCGAAATCTCAAAAGCAGTCAATCCCGCAAAGGTCATTACATTCGGCTATCTGTTCGAAAAGATGTTTCCCGGCGTTCCGCAAACGCAACTCGCCATGTTCCACACGATATTCAACGTCGTGACGGTCATAATTATGTTGCCACTCACAAACTTGTCGGTTAAACTCGTTTGCAAGATTCTGCCCGACAAGAAAAAAACGGACGAACAGTCCGAAGAACATATGTTCTACATCGACGAGCATATGCTCAAAACGCCGCCTATCGCCGTTCAGCAAACCAAAAACGAAATCGTCAATATGGCGGAAATCGCGCTTCACAACTACGACATCGCTTGCGACATAATCTGCACGCTCGATTATTCGGACATCGAACAATTCCGAAAGAACGAAAAAGAGCTCAACTTCCTCAACAAAGAAATCGCAAGATTCGTCGTCAATCTTTCAAAACTCGAAATGAACGACGCCGACCACAACTATCTTGCAACCACGTTTCACACAATAACTGACCTTGAACGCATCGGCGACTATGCGGAAAACATAGTCGAATACGCCGACAAACTCAAAGAATCCAACCAAACTTTCTCGGATGTTGCGATTAAAGAAGTTCGTCACCTTCAAACCCGCATAGACGACTTGTTTCAAAAGGTTATGAAAGCGTACGTCAACTGCGATTCGTCGTCGTTTGACGAGGCAAACGAAATCGAGGACGACATCGACGGCATCACCGAAGCTATGGGCGCAAACCATATCGCAAGACTCAGAGCGGGCGACTGCACGCCCGACGTCGGCGCGCAATACCTCTCGCTCGCTTCGGATTCCGAACGTGTCGCAGACCACTTTATCAACGTCGCAAAATCCATAAATCGAAAGGTATAAGGACTTATTATGAAACTCGCAATAGCCACCAACAACGCCCACAAACTCAGCGAAATCAAAGCGATTCTCGGCAACTCGTTTGACGAATTACTTTCCCTCAAAGAACTCGGGATCGACATAGACGTCGAGGAAACGGGAACTACGCTCGAGGAAAACTCGTACCTCAAAGCGCGCACTATTTGCGACGTATGCAATATGCCGACTCTTGCCGACGATACGGGGCTTATGGTTGACGCTTTGAACGGCGCGCCCGGCGTTTATTCCGCTCGCTACGCAGGCGAAGCGCACGACGACAAGGCGAATCGCCGGTTGCTTCTCAAAAACCTCGACGGAATCGAAAACAGACGCGCGCATTTTGCAACCGTAATCACCATTTGTTATCCGAACGGCGAGTTTATCACCGCAAAAGGTCGCGTTGAAGGCTCGATTCTGACCGAAGAACACGGAAGCGAAGGTTTCGGATACGACTCGCTCTTTTATAGCGACGAACTGCAAAAAACGTTCGCCGAAGCGTCGCAAGTCGAAAAGAATTCCGTCAGCCACAGAGGCAGAGCCTTGCACGCTATGCTCGAAAAACTACGTGAGCGTAACTAAAAATATGAACACTATCGTCGCATTTTCGGACAGCCACAATATGCCGCTTCCAAGCCGCCTTACGGACGTCGCAAACGAAAGCAAATACGTTTTCTTCCTCGGCGACGGATTGGGTTCTCTGGGCGATTTGATGTGCCACAAAGGCTTTCACGGCGTAAAGGGCAACTGCGACAGATACGAGTTTTGCGACGAAGAAGTCGTCAAAATAGACGGCGTGCGCATTTTGCTCACTCACGGCGACAAATACCACGTCAAACGCGGGCTTTTGGAACTCGATTTGAGAGCGCGCGAACTCGGTTGCACCCTCGTTTTTTACGGGCATACGCACTTTGCGCAAATCGACGAAAACGCAGGGATTACGTTCGTATGTCCCGGCTCGATATGCTCGCCGCTTTCGGGCGCGCCGTCATACGCCTACGCTGTCGTCAACGGCGGAAAATTTACGGTCAAAATCGTAAATCTAATCTAAATTTTGTTGACATAAATACGCCGATGTGGTAATATTGTCAAGCATTGAATTATAGATTGCTCTAAAAAAGTGCGATTTGAGTCCGTGCGGGTGTAGTTCAATGGTAGAATGTCAGCCTTCCAAGCTGATTGCGTGGGTCCGATTCCCATCACCCGCTCCATTACCGTCTTTGACGGGAATTGGACGGTCCGCATCGAGCGTAAAGCGAGAATGCCGCATCGTACAAAACCTGTCCTTAAAACGGCTTGCGGTTTAGTGGAATATGTTGCATGCAAAAGTGCGGCATTCCCATCACCCGCTCCATTACCGTCTTTGACGGGAATTGGACGGTCCGCATCGAGCGTAAAGCGAGAATGCCGCATCGTACAAAACCTGTCCTTAAAACGGCTTGCGGTTTAGTGGAATATGTTGCATGCAAAAGTGCGGCATTCCCATCACCCGCTCCATTACCGTAAAAAAAGACTCAAACAATCTTTGAGCGTCTAATGCAATGAGCCTGTAGCTCAGCAGGATAGAGCAACGGCCTTCTAAGCCGTGTGTCGGGAGTTCGAATCTCTTCAGGCTCGCCATTATGGTGGATATAGCGCAGTTGGTTAGCGTGCCAGGTTGTGGCCCTGGAGGTCGTGGGTTCGAATCCCACTATTCACCCCACTTTGATACATCACTCTGAAAAGAGTCGATATAGTTCGATTTCGACGGTAACTTCGTAGGATTCGAACGGGCAGAAAATCAAACAATATGTTTTCTGTCACAGCCGAAACAAAAATTATTTACATTCGGCAAAAAAGTGCAGTATATTTGTTGCAAAAACTTTGTTTTGGTGATAAGATAGACTGCGTTGTAGGGGTATCGCCAAGCGGTAAGGCACCAGATTTTGATTCTGGCATTCGTTGGTTCAAATCCAGCTACCCCTGCCAAATGACTCACTAGCTCAGCCGGTAGAGCACCGCACTTTTAATGCGATGGTCCGGAGTTCGAATCTCCGGTGGGTCACCAACAGACAATAATACGAACTCAGATAATGGGTTCGTATTATTTTTTCTTCGAGAATTTTTTGCAACAAAACTACGCCTATAAATTCTATGAATTTATAAAAATCTCGTATTGCTGATTTTATGCTATTAAAACTCCACCCTAGGGCATTTGAAAGAATTCATAAGACCGTGCGGATAAAATGCTTTCAGCAAAACGACACGCCTTTTACCATTGTGTTTATCGGAATTTGCAACAACCGCCGCAGGCTCGGTAAACGGAAACCACGGCACATCTTTCATTAACAATGCACACTCGTAATTAAAGTCCGTATACATCCTCAATTGAGGAAGACCCTCCTTATTGATATACGGCGACTGGTATCCAAAATTCTGACATCAAAAAAAATCGAATTTTTGACATCAAATTTGACATCAAAATTTCCTTAATTTGATGTCAAAATGCGGATTTTTCGAGCAGTAGCGAAAAATCATAACCACGCGTGAAACGCGAGGTATGCACCAGCCCTTCAAGGGCATGTTACCCGCTAGACGTCTTAAGACGTATTGAATTATTCGCCAACCGCTTGGTTTTCACAGGCAGCCACTTAGGTGGCTGTTTTTTCTGTTAAACCTTTTCGCTCGTAAACGGGTCTACGTATTCCTTTATGCTTATTTGGTCGCTCATTATATCTTCTTGCAGTTGGTTTCGGACGTACTCTGCAATCTTTGCCTCGTTACGTCCAACCGTATCCACATAATACCCCCTGCACCAGAAGTGTCTGTTGCCATATTTGTATTTCAAGTTTGCGTGCCTGTCAAATATCATCAGCGAACTCTTGCCCTTGAGATACCCCCATAAACTGTGCTACGCTTATATTTGGCGGTATTTTTACTAACAAGTGTATATGGTCTGGGCAAGCGTTCGCTTCCAAAATCTCAACCTTTTTTACCTCGCACAATTTGCGTATTATTTTGCCTATATCCGCTTTTATCTTGCTATATATTGCTTGTCTACGGTATTTAGGGGCGAACACTATATGATATTTGCAATTCCATTTGGTATGTGATAAACTACTTGTGTCATTCATGACAAAATCCTCCTATGTTTTATTACTGCGGTTGGCGAACCTGCTTTAGTCTAACATAGGCGGATTCTTTTATCTAAAGATTTTTTTATTCCACCACTTCAAGTGGTGGTTTTATTGTCGCTAAAGGCTACAATGAAAAAAGCCGCTAAACATCTACTGTTTAGAGGCTTTTTTGTGGTGCATCCTCAGGGACTCGAACCCTGGACCCACTGATTAAGAGCCCCAAAAGACATCTCAAAAACCCTACTAAACAGTAGGATTTTTAGCACCTGACATCGCTTTGACATCAACAAATAACAATATCATCAAGACGCTTTTGACAGCATTTATAATCTATCGCCGAGACTTGACGGCGCATATCTGAATGCGAGGACGAATACTGTTTTTTCTTCCTCGTTGATTGAATAAACGCCGACATAATTGTTTATGAGAAATTTGCGGTATTTTCCGCCTAATTCGTCCCAGGATACTTTCGGCTTTGAGAGAGGATATTCGCTGATTATCGTCAATTCATCGCGAATCTTGCCGAGCAGATTGCTTGCAGCCTGTGGCGATTGCAATTTTTCGGCGATATATGATAACGTTTCAGAGATTTGTTCGAGTGCGTGCGGCGTGATTTTAACTGCGAACCTCATATTTTGCCCCCAAATCTTTGAATGCATCCTCGAAAGATACCGCTTTGCCTTTCTCGATTTCTGCTTCGGATTGCTTTATGTCTGCCATTATCAACGATTTGAAACGTTCTTCGGCTTTTTGCGACGTTGTTGCCGCTATCGGGAACGGAATCGCTTGTTCTTTAACAGCCGTGCGGAGAAAAAGATTGATAGCAGTAGTCATATCGAGTCCGAGTTCCGAAAAAAGTGCTTTTGCAGAATCTCTGACGTCGGTTTCCATTTTGATGTTTACGCTTGTTTTCATAGTAACACCTCACTTTTTCTATAAAATAGCACAATATGCGCCTATTGTCAATACATTGGATATATTATGCGCTTTTTAAGAAAAAAGAAGCAAAAAAGAATTAGCCTTACGGCAGTATGAGCCTAACGGCAGATTATTAGCAACTACGTTGCAGATGTTTACTTTTACTAATCTTTATCCAGGACTTCGAGGACAACGGACAGACTGCTCCCTTTCCCCGACGGAAAGTCGGGAGGGAGCAAGTCAGCGTGATATTCAGGTCCTCTGAGGTATCCGGCAATGACGTATCGGAAGCCTGCGCACATCTCTATCCCTATGCGCTCTTTGGCGGCTTCCGAGCCCACATATAGAGCATCCAGCCTGGCAGTTACGGTCGAGCCCACCGGCGCGCTCATATACGTCTGAGCGTGCGAGATACGGTAGCCCTGCTATTTAACGTCGCAGGCTTCACGACGCGGCAGTTTTTGCTAAATACATTGTCTTACCGGGACAAGGGTGAATGCGGTGCATTCCTTTGTTTATTCAGTTGTAATTTTGCTATAATTCCCCCTTTCCCCCATATGTGAGGGATTGAGGCGGTTTTATTCGGATAGATTTATATCAACGGCGTCGGCGCGCCGACATTCACCACTCGATGTCTTTCAAACTGTCTATGCTCGTGTACACGCTTTCGAGTTCCGCTTTGGTATAACGACGTTGCACAAAGTTCTGCTTCGATATGGCGGATTTGCGGCGCGAGTACACGCGCGTCAAGCAGCCGAGTATGAAGAACAGCCGGTTGTTGGCTCGGCAATTCAGACACGCATTGACGGTTTTCAGTTCCTGCGCCGTAATAGTGGTCGCTAAATCTTGCCATTTGCAGCCGTCCATATCCATATCGGCAAATCTGCGAGGGTTTTTGAACGTGCACGCATATGCGAGCGCAGCGATTATTTCGGCATACGAGGCAAATGCCTCGTCACCGACGCGGCTTCTGATGTTTGATTCAATGAGTTTTTCGGTGGTTTTCCTATCAAAAGTTGTCATATTTGTTTTGTCAAGTTATTTTTTAGAAAAATTTACGTAGAATTTCAAAAAGGTTGGAAAAAGTGGTAAAATCAACGGCAGAATGCCTATTCCGTCAATCGCGATTGACGGAATAGGCGGTATAACTTGCTTGTCAACCTAAATCCAAGAACGCAAAAATAGTCGTCCGTCGGACGACTTCATTTTTTTGAAAATACACTTTCAAAAAATTAAAGTAATGCTAACTGTTCCGCAAACTTTTCTGCCGAAGTGGCAAAACCGAATATTTCACGCGGATATGTATTCACCCAATCTTCGACGAACTGTATCTGCTCGTCGCTATACTTCGTAAAGTCCGTTCCTTTGGGCAAATGCCGTCGAATTTCACGGTTTAAGCGTTCGTTTGTTCCGCGTTCACACGACGTATAAGGGTGACAATAATACACGCTTGTACGCTTTCCGCGATATATCGACGTTTCCAAACCTTTGAAGTCCGAAAATTCAACGCCGTTATCCACCGTGATACTCTTGAATATCTTGCGAAAATCGCGACCGAAACGACGTTCAAGTTTGTTGAGCGTTTTCACAACCGTGTCAGACTTGCGGTTTGGCATTTTCACGATAATTTCGTAGCGTGTCAATCGCTCCGAGAGAACCAAAAGAACATCGCGCGAAAACTTTTTGCCGACAACGCAGTCCATTTCCCAATTTCCGAACGTATTTCGATTGAGTATTTCAAGCGGACGTTTTTCAATGCTTGTGCCACGTGGCGCACGCTTGATAACCGCCTTGCGATACTTCTTCTTCCGCTTATAGAGTGGCAAGTCGCTCATTTTCAAATTCAGGAACACGCCTTGTTCGATGTATCGATACAACGTCGTCTTGCTTATATTCGTTTTGAACATTTTGAAACGTTTAATTTCACCGAGAACGGCACACGGTGACAATTTATCTTTCAAAACACGCTTTTCGATGTATTCGACAAATTCATAATCATCGCCCAATTTTATAGGCGCGCCGTGTGCTGTTTGATTGAGCAGATACCTATCATGCGCAATATTTGCGCTGTAAGAATCGACGTACTTGTACGTTTTATCGCCAAACCAATTCCGATATTTAATCTTTTTGCGTTGATAATACCCACGCTTAATTTCGTTATAAACTGTTGCAAGGCATACACCGAGCCTTTCGGCAATGACCGTTTTGTGTACACCTTCATTCAAAAGCGTTTCCAACTGAATACGCTGTGTAAATGTTAAATTCTTTGTGCCTTTCTGTTTCATATAATCACCTTCCTTTGCCGTCCAAACCTTACTGTTGACTATACTTTTTGAATGTTGAGAGCAATACGCGACACCTTGCTATAATACGAGCCACGCGCGTTGCGCGCGGGCGCAAGGTGTCGCGTATTTTGACCGACCGACAGACTCGTTCGGGCGCAAACAAAAGGCGTTTCCGCGCTAAACCGCTTGCGGATCACGCCTTTTATTTGTTATGCGGAGTTTCCGAAACGATTTTCTATGAGTTTCATGTCTGTCCGAGAACGCCAAAAACGCCGTATCTCAAAATACACGGCGCAAAACCTTTGCTATATTCTTGCGTGCAGTTACGCTACCTTCGGCGGATTGCAGAAGATGTCAATGAACGTCATTTGCTTTGTCTTATATCGAGCAATGTCACGTTCGTATTTGATAACATCGTCAAAAAGTAAATATTTCGTTACGTAATCTTCCATAGACGTTGCAATATCCTTATCCTTGACCTTCATACAAATTGCCGTAGGTATTCCGCGACTGTACACAATTCTTTCGCCGGTTTTCTCTATGTATTTGAGCAAATAATTGATTGTTCCGCCGTGGCGGAGTTCTTGTTCGTTGAGTTTTTCAAAATCGTTTCTTCCGAATGAATCGGCAAAAAACGTGTTAGAGTGCGTGATTTGCATTTGACCTTGTGCCGTTGAGTAATCTCGAAGTTCCGCAACGTTGCCTATCATTTCGCCGTCTGGAATATACATAAGAGCGTGAAAATGTAATCTGTGCGTTTCCGGAGCGTGTTCAAAAACGCCCATATACTTCCAACCGCGACGTGTATGCAAGTTGGATAAACAACGGCGTAACTTCTTCCGAAAACTTTCTTCATCATGTTTTTTATCGTCGTAGGTGATTGTAACAAAATAATTCCATTTGTTCAAGTATGCCTTACGGCGAAAACGTTTCTTACGATTATACAAATTTTTGTATTTGCGGATAATCTTTTCCGCGACAAAACCGCTCATATCGGTTATTTCGGGAAACAACGTCGTCATTTCATCTTCAACGTATTCCGCCAAAGCGCGCTTTTCAAGTCCGTTTTCGACAGCGTGAGAAAATAGGCTGTTAAAAGCAATATCAGTTGCCGTCAATTCTCGCGCGGTGGAAACGCCTTTCTTGCTACGCTTTAAGCGCGGAACGGCGATATAATGACCGCCGTCGTTGTAGATCGAGTATACTCTTTCATCGTTTTTGTCGTCGAAAAAGGGAACGACAACCCCAGTAGTAATGTCTATCATCGTAGTTATTTCCGTAAATATAGTTTTCGTTTGTTATGCCATAAAAGGCATAGACCTTTTGTCACGCACAACTTTGTGTAGCACACCCGTCCCGACACTGCCGAGCGTTATATTTTAGTGCTACGCTGCGCTAAATCGCCGTTGGCGATGTTATTGTTCTTGAAATGTAAAACCCGTCACGAGTTTTGCAACGAAGTAACTGTTTTGTTCTGCAAGTTCTGCGAACGTCGCTTTTTCCGTTTCGTATTCGTCCAAATCGTTTATGCCGATAGGCGAGCGCAACGCTTTTTTGACAAAAAAGTCGCTGAAACAGTCCGTCGAGAAACGCTTTGAGTATATCTTCTTCGTCGAAAGATAATATTTGCAATTCTTCCGCTGTCCGTCCATAGTTCCGCTTTCGACTTGCACGGAAAGTTGACAATATCCAAACTGATTGTGAATACGCTTGTATCGAGTGTGAATTTTTGCCACAATGCCTTTGAGAATGTGCATTGTAAGCGTATTGTCACCGCGCTGATAGCGATAGTTTTCGTAAAGTCTTACGAATTTGCCAAAAACCCAATCGTAAAGCAATTCTTCAAGAGAGAAGAACGGCATTGTTAAGCGGTCATCGCTACTTTCTTGTATGTACACGATGTCGGTCAAATCGCGCGCATTTGCGCCCCAAGACGTCGGACGTTGTTCATCGGTTATCACGCGCACAAACGGAAAATTGTCCACAGTGGCGGAGTGGCGCACCATTTTGAGCCAATCGTCAAAATAGTCGTTCTTTTGGTTTGCGCCTTCGTCACTCTTTTTCTTCTCGATGTTTTCAAGGTTGTTTCCACGTTCCTTGCCGATTTCCGTCACCAAAACCACGCCAAACTCAAAGTTGTTAGAGTTTGCATTGTTTTCAACGACCTTGCGTCCAAGTCGCAAACTGTCAAAGTCGAGAATATGAGCGTGGCGCGAATAACTGTCTATAAGCCTGCTGTCCGTCTTGAAAAAGTCCGAGTTCCAAAGCGGAAAGTTGCCCAAGTCCGAAAGCACGTTATCCACACGCACGGAGTAATTCGAGATAAGCAAAGACGACTGCGTGATATATATGAAATACAACTGCGCATACGTTTCGATAACCTGCCAAATATTCGTCACTTTGAGTTTGTCGTCATAATACAGTCCGTATCGCTCGAAGTCGTACATAAAGATGTTACGGCGATGTGGTTTACGTTCCCATTTTAGACGTTTGCTGAGTGCAAATCGTTTGCACGTTGCGAGATTGTACACCGTGTGATTGTCCATTGCCTTTTTGAGCGCGTTTTCAAGGTTTATCCAAGGAAAATTCGGAAACTTTAAGTCGTTTTCGAGTATCTTTTCAAACGCTTTATCGCGGAACATAACTTCTTGCGACAATGCAACGTCCGTTATGAACGTCGTTTTCTTCTTGCCCATAGTACCGCAACCCATAAAGACTATCGGGCGTTCGTTGATGAATCCGCGATTCTTCATTTCATTGTGATTAAGTACCGCAAAACCTATCTTCTTGCGAATTTTATCGAAGATAATAAGCGCGACCACGCACCACACGTACCACGGAATGAAATTGAACGGTGTCCACAAGTCTATAAAGAGTTTGTATACCTGCCTATAAATGTGCACCATATCCCAAGACACCGCGAAGTAGAAGTAAAAGGCAAAAAATTCTATCACAATAGTGAACAAGTTGAAATTGTACGCCCAAATCACCGCCCACAATATGTAATACGCCTTGTTATCTTTGATGAACGCCACAAAGTCTATAAGCCAACTTTTCACGGGTTTATACGTCTTGTCCGATATCCTTCTTGCAACTATCAAAGCTTTTGAATCCACGTTATAGTCATTGTTTTCTTTGTCTAAAACTTGTTTCATAATGAAATACAAAATGACAATAATCGGAATAATGTACAAAGCAACGTTGGCAAGTACGGCTATCAGACCGCCGAGAAAGTCCAAATATCCAACGATATTTCGCGCCGTGATAATCAATTCCCAATATTCGTGCCACTTGACTTTGAATCCGTCAAACGTTTCAGGGAGCGACGGAACGGGAGAAGAAGGCATATTCGGCAAGTCGAAAAACGGCATTTTCGGCAAATCGTTGACTGTCGCTGTCACGCTATTCTCGATACCGAACATCTTGCAGAAGTAAAATGCAATAGACAAACCGAAGTCCCGAACGCTCTCGATAATCCTACCGAGAGCGGACGGAAACACGAATATCGCCAACAGCACGAACAGCAACGTTATTGCAACACATATAAAATGCCTATAATCTATCTTTCCTTTAACCTTCTTCATACCTTAAATCCCGTCCACACAAAATAACCGACGATTATCACGACAACCACACCGAGCAGTACAAAGCCAATTCTTTTCAACGTGTTTTTCATATAAGTTCCGTGAAGCCTTTTGCTTTCCACCAAGCGACGTTCTCATCGTTCTCAACGTAAACGCCCGACACATTCATAAATCCGTATTGACCGCAAGCCCTGCCGTATACTTCGTCCTTATCGTTGCCGACCATTCTTTTATACTTGTTTTGGTACTTCGTACCCCACTTAAACGTTACAATATATCTTCTGTTTGCCATAATTCACCTTACTTTTATAAATTCGTTTGACTTTTCAAAATCGTTTTCATATAATAAATACAAGAAATGAGATACGCCAATTCTGTTGGCGACTTCGGTGGACTAACATCTTACGACGCTCATTTCTTTTTTTATTATCTTTTTTTCTTCTTTTTGCTACTTCGATTTGTTTTCTTTTTATATCCCTTTGTTATATGTCGCACAATCGGCATATCCGCTTTATCAAATCTCCAACCATTCAAACGTTTGCCATAAAAGTCAACGCGTGCTGTTTGCACCCTATCTTGAACATACGCTGTACGTTTATCATTTGGATTTGGATTTTTTGATAACTTATAAGCAATATGACGACTATCGGGCGAATGTGTAATTCCGAAAGATTTATACTTTTTCCCGTCACGAGTTTTTCCAAACACATAATTTGGGTGTCCTTTTGCCAACGGACTATTATTATATCGAAATTCACTCATCGGAATATACTTGCGTGATTGCTTATTCTTTCTTCTTGCCATTTTTCACCGCCTTTTTTCTTTTGGATCTTGCCGTTGATTTTGCCTTTGCGGAACGAACGCATTTGGATTTATCACGCGGAACGGGAGTTTTTATCGCCTTGTAATCAACGGTATGATTGCTTTTGCGTTTAGAAACACACTTTACTATAAAAGCGATAATCTTGATTAAAATCAACGCAACGATAATACCGACGATTATCATTCCGATAATCTTCAACGCTTTCAAGAAGTCACTGTTTTTGAACCATTCCCAAAACTTTTGTATTGCAGTCAAAAAATTGTTGACAAGATGTTCGCCCGGTGTAAGCTCAACGGGCGGTGGTTCAACGCCTGCAATGACATCAACGGGCGAGTGCATAACCGCAAGCGTGTAGTAATCTTCTTCGCCCTTAAACGTCATTGTTATGATGTTAAAATCGAAAAATACCGTTTCTTGTGCAAGATAGGAATCAACGACATCTTGATCGACATCTAATCTTCCAGGATTACGAGTTATAGGTCGTGACGTATAATCAGACACGGCGAATCTAAACAAATACGGCACTTCCTTTTTGCCATAGCTTACGTTGCAAAACGTCTTGAAAGACTCGATGTCGTTTTCGTTGATAAGCAAATCGGAAGCAATACTCGAAGAATTCAACGAAGTCTGTTTAACTTCTTCAAACGGACTAACGTTCGTATGCGATTCGTCCAATGCTTCGTCCTTTGGATAAGACCAACCGTATTCCCAAAGTTTATCCCACCACGAATGATTTGAATTATACGAATTCAAATCAAAAGTATCTTGAAGATTCGTTCTGATTTTGTTCAACCCGACTTGAATCCCCTTTGCAGAACGAGTAGAATCGACTTCATTTACAAAGAGTTCGGACGGAAGATTCCTTGACGTATGCCAAGATACATAATTGCTCGAAGCGTAGTTCTGAATATAATCCCTAATCGAAGAAGATGTTACGTCGCCTGCAACCGTTTGTTTGTTTATAACGTTAAACGCACCCGAATCCGTGTACGACGGACTATAAAACACAAACGGCAATACATTTGAGTAACTATTAGCAAAACGTTGAATAAACATATTGCCAGAGGTCATCGAGAACGGTCTTAAATTATAAGCCCAGTCATAGTGCAATATATTTGAAGACCCCGCAACCGAATCGATATGCCTACCATACCACAACAAATAATCCACCGATTTGTCATACAAAAGAGATGTTCCGCCTTCTGAATTAGCAATGGTTTCATAATGATTGTTTGATAATGCTTTTTGATAAAAATCTTGATTCGACGTCACCAATATCGGCGCAGTCTTGCACTCGTACCATTGCGCATAGATTTCCCACAAACTGCCGTACTTATCGAAAACTCTTTGCGGAATGGCAAAATATACCGAACTAACGTTGTTGTGATGATATGCACCTGCACTCGAAACACCTGTAAGATATGAAGTCTGATATACTTTCAAATCAAGCGTTTCGAGAACGTCAACTTTGCACACGAAAGTGGACGGATTGTTTGCGTTTTCGCCATACGTCGCCATATAACCGCTACACTTGAAAGAACGTCCGATGTTTTTGTCCAACGTTACGTCGCCTTTATCGGTTTTGAGATAAACGCCTGCTATATCGTATCTGCGACAACCGTTTTCCGATTCGTACTTTTGAGCCAACGCAAGAAGTTTCTTTTCCGGATCTAAAATCTTGAATTTGTAAAACAAATTCACATAATCGCCCGTAGTTCTCGATACGCACACGATATTGAAATCGTCGTAATCGGAAGCGACGTATTCCCCCTCGCTGTTCTTTGCAAACGCCGTTGCCATACGCACAACGTTTGAATCGAGATATGTCGAAAAATCAAGCTGTTGCGGATTGTAAAGATATGCGTACAAAGCGTAATTCTTATCCAAATTCGCATAATATGAATATCCGTACTCCACAAAGGTATAAAAGCGCAATTCGCCGTCTTTATCCTTGGGATAATTGCCCAAATCAAATTCATTGCCGTGTTCGTCTTTACTGCCGTACAAATCATCGAATATCGACGTATTGTCAAACTTAACGTTGTTGTCGCTTGCGTAAGCAACAAGCCCCGAAGAAACAATCTCAAACGACAACAACGCAAGTGTTACAAAAACAAGCACTGCAACGAGAAGTCTTATAGAGAATTTGTGATATATTTTAGTCATTAGAATATAATTTCCTTTGCATCAAGCGAAATTGAAATTATGCCAAATAGTGAAAATCCGATTCTCACAGCCGATTCCGCGTTATCCTTTGGCGATATTGTCAACCAAAACATCGTTTGATTATAATCAATCGTCTGTTCTTCAACGCTTATAGAATCGCTACCGTAAAGCACTTTCAACATATCTGTTACGGTGAATCCCTTTGCCGAGAGCACAAAACCGTTATTTGTATTTTTTACATCAAAGAACTTTGAAACGTCATCGCTTGATAAAAACAAACAAAGTTTCCCGTCTTTTACAAAAGTAAATTTCAACGACGAATCCGCTTTAATCGAAACAGTATATTCACCATTGTTATCGCTTGTCGAAGGGGACTTCACGGCAACGTTCAATGCCTTTTGCGGAGAAAGCACATAGCCTGTCGAAGTGCTATATATATATTTTCCGTCAATGTTTACGTGAAAAGCAGAATCGGGTACTTTGCCAACGTAGTTTTTGATGAACACGGCAAAACCTGCTATTGCCAATGCAAGCAATAGCAGAATCAAAATTTTGGGCATAATGCTAAATTTTGATGATTTTCGTTTTACCATAATCTACCTGTTAAAAAAGCAATGATGAATCGCTCAAAGAAACGCCCGACGCAAATGTCTTCAATGATGTCAAATCTGCACAAATCGGAATTCTATACTCTTCATCATCAAAACCAGCTTGTTTAAGCTTATCGGAACGATAAACTTTAATTGTAATATACATAAAAGGTTTATTCCCAATAGTGCGAAGAGCCGAAACACAAGCATTTCTACGACTTGTCAAGGTCGTACCTGCATTATATAGCGACGATGAGTTGAGCATAGTAAGCGGAAGATTTGCGCCAGCATAAATCTTGGAGTTTTTGCCAGAACCGTCAGAAAAACTTATAGACTGCACAGTCAAAGTATCCTTAAAAGCACCAGTGCTTTTTAGAGCATCTATATAATCTTGTGAATGTTCTATTTTAAGAAGTGAACATCTTGGAATATCAGTTTGCGGAGAACCGCTATCACGACCGGATTGATACGAACCAATCGAAAAAGTGCCATCAACTGATATAGTGCCTGTTGCACCGGATGTTGATGTATCACTGTCCATTTTATAAACAAAATATGAAGAAGTGCCCAAAACGTACTCTCTGTCAGTTTTGTCACTGCCAAAAATAGACAACGCAGAACGATCAAACATCACGTCTATTTTTTGAAGTTTTTTTACATAATCAGCCGAACATTCTGCATAAACTTCCGAATCGGAACGCAACGCAGCTCTTACTTTTACATATTCGGCAAAAGGCTGTTTACAAGTTACTTGTGCAACATTCGCGCCGTCAGAAGCGGGAGTTACTGTTACATAATCAAAAACAGATTTTCCTTTTGCCCAATCACTTTCAGGATTCGCAAAAGAAACGCTCCAATCGAGCAAAAGTCCTACGGCATTTTCAGGCGTAAGTTTTGCAGTAAGAGTTTTTGTCGTCGTTCCGTCAGCAGCAATAGTTGCAACACCCGATGTCAATTTTATGCCTTCTTCATGCACGGTTTCAACAACAATTTTGTCTTGATTCGACATATCTTTCGACACGTTCAAATCTTCGGAAGAATGATTCATTCCGAATACAACGCCGAGAACAGCCGTGAGAACGCACACAGCGCAAAGCACCGCAACGCCTATAATTTGCCATACCTTTGATTTTGTAAGACGATTATTCATTTTTCTTATCTCCGTTATAGATTTTTGCCGAGAGTGGAATCCGCTCTCGGCAAATGTTTACTTGCTTATGCTTGCGGTTGCTCTACTTTCACAAACGTTGCACCAACATAGTGGGCAAGTCTGCCTGCGTTTTGAACTTCCGTTACTTTGCAAGTATCGCAAGACTTGATTGCTTCAATCGCCGTATCGTTGAATCCGTCTGCGGAAGTGCAAACGTTTTGTCCGTTGATGACAAGGGTGTAAGAACTCTTTTCGTTTGCAATGGTTTCCACAACGTTGATATACACGTTTTCGTTATCGGTTTTGACGATTGAATACGTCTTTGTGCCTGCTGCCGTATCTTCGGTTGCTTTCACGCCCTTGATGAGTTTTGCAAAGTCCAACTCAAAGTCTTTGCACACTTCAAAGCCGTTCAATTCGGTGTCTTTCTTGATACGGTCAAAGTTTTCAAGCCAACCGTATGGGTTGGAATTCTTGAAACCGTTTGTGAGTGAAGCAGTGACCGCCGTTGCAAGAAGAAGTATTGCAAGAGTCATTGCCACGATGAGAATGATTGATTTTGTTTTTCTTTTCATAAAATTTTTCCTTATAGTTTTATTCACGGATTCTGCCGTGTCAGTTTTTGATTTTCGCTTGACAATCTATGTAAGATTGCATATACTATCATCGTTGGATTTATCCAACATAAGTAAGCGAAGGTATTGACTTTGGGTCAATGTGCTTACTTATTTTTTTTACGGTTTTTCTTATAATTACGAATTTTTGCTTTGACTTTTGGAAAATCTTCGCTCGAAAACTTGTAATTATGCTTTACCCGACCATACGATGCGTGCTTATCTCTGATAACACCATTTCGAATGTACGCCTCGTCGGTTCTACCTTTTTGCGGATTGTGTTTCAATGGCATATTATTTTTACCGAACGTTTGTTTTTGGTGAGTAATTCCTAAAGAAGAATACCTTTTGCCGTCATCTTCAAAGACATAAGTTATATGCTTTTGATTTGCATTGAAACGGAATTCGTTTTTTGCTACATATTTTTTCTTACTTGACATAGGCAATCACCCGAAAAACCTATTGTAAAAATCCTGAAAGCCAACAACTGCACCTTTATAAAAATCCTTTTGTGAAGAAGTCAACGACTTTCCTTGTCGTTTATTTTCACGAATGTATTTCGCACAGGTTCTTGACGCTTTATCAGACTTTGCAATGCCGATTTTTCCATAATCGTCACAGTTTTTTGCAAAGATGGAATAACCCCATCTTTTGCCTTTTTCGTATGAGTTCATAAAATCACCCAACCCAACGCTTGTTCTTTACGTCGTACATACAAGTTTCAAACTTTGTATAGTCATACTTCCCGTGACGTGTGTGTGGCTTATAGAACGTTACTGTACGTCCTTTATTGCCTTTGACTGCAAATCTTGCTTTTGATACAATGTCACGCTCACGATAACCACCCGAACGCAACATATCGTTTTTTTGCTTTTTTGTTACCTTTACAAATGGCATATTAATTCTCCGAGTTTATTTGTTTTTTTATGTCGTCAAAAGTTTCTTCGACAAGAATACCTGACGACGTGCCTTTCGAATCCACACCCATTTCAATAAATACGATACCGTCACCGTCGCAAACCACCGATGAAATCTTATCCGCAGAGATAAGACACTTCAATCCGCGGTCATAATCCGTTACTTCAATAAACTTCATTTTCCTTTCAATCACCGTCCTTAAATAATTTTGTATGTGTCAAAGGGTGACGTGCTTGTCACCCTTCAACGCGCTTATATTTACGCAATCTTCACATCACCCCCGTTCTCATTTTTCGCAAGTGCAGTCA